>Ga0326728_10000902_pt1 | contig 110821 bp, 121 predicted proteins | sample MB3enrmetagenome_FD_207602 | JGI IMG/M metagenome (GOLD analysis project Ga0326728, IMG submission 207602) | Lab enriched peat soil microbial communities from McLean, Ithaca, NY, United States - MB31MN | ecosystem: Environmental > Terrestrial > Soil > Wetlands > Peat | place: USA: New York... | reverse complement strand
AAGGACCTGATGGCTTTCCTGAAAGCCTTGTGAAGAAAATTATGTTGCGGCGGATTCCGCTTCACACCTACGGGGACGTCAGAAAAAGAACCCCCGCAACATAAATCCCGGCGCAACACATTCCGGCCACTTGGTGAAAAACAACGGGGGATTTTCGTGGCCCCATGCTTTCCAGTCTATGACGGCGGCCTCTGGCCAGACCTTGGTGTTTGGCAACGGCTTGACGGGGGAAAGGGGCTTTTTTTTGCTTTGGGCGATCGTTTTTCGCGCTCTTTTGATCTTACCGACTCCAACGTTACGACAAGAGCTTCTCCATGCCTCGCCGGTGCGAGATGCAAAGGCCTGCGCCCGTCTCATGCGTCTGGACACGGGGCGTTTGAGGCCAAGCTCCTTTTCCATCTCCCGCGCAGCCTGTTTGGATTTGTTCCAATGAAGCCCCGGCCATACCGCCTTGCCCGTCTCCATGCTCACGCGGTTCCACATAACGTGGAAGTGCTGCCGCCCGTCCTTGATGTGTTCGACGATGACGCGCTGATGGTCGTCCGGTTTGTAACCGTATTTCTCTTCACACCGCTTAACGATTTTTAAGACTTGTTCGTCCGTCAGGCGTTCGTCCTTGAACGGATTGATGCTGATGTGGTGCAAAGGTTTCTTGACCCTTGAGGCATTGGCAACCGCCCACATATTGTGGAAGGCCTCGTCAAGGTTCGCGGCCTCCGGGTCGCTGATTTCGACCGTCCTTATCTTTTCGTTTTCTCCCTGTGCCTTCAGATAAGCGGCTGCGGAACGGTAGCCAGACCTAATGTGGCTTTTGATGATCAAGGCTGCGGTGCGCCTTGAACCAGTGCCTTCTTGACGGCATTCAACGCCCGCACCAGCGGCACACGGATAGTGTCTAGCATGGCGACGCCTTGGCTTGGGGCGAGTGTTCCGCCGTTGAGGTGCTTGGCGATCTGGTTGAGATTACGGCCATGCGCTGTTAACTCCCGATTAAGGCTAAGCAACTGGATACGCATTTTAGGGTCGTAACGGTTTCCCAAGATCGCGCATTTGATAAACGCGTTGACGGACATTTCTGCGCGTCTAGCTTCCTCTCTAACCTGTTCGTTTTCGCTTTCGTTCAACCGAACTTTCACCGGGCTTGCCCGCCGTCTTTTGGGCTTCAGCCCGCATGATTTTGGTGGGGCCACTTTCCGTGGCCCTACCAAAGTCTCAACTTGCGCGGAGCTTTTTGAAAAATTTTGGTTACTGGCTAACTTGGTATTCCCATGTCTGACAGATTGCACGGCAGTCAGTTTTCCACGGCGGTTACATACGATTTTAGTTTTGCGGAATCTGGCAATTGCCCATTTGGCATGCGGCGAAGGAATAGCGGACATATTATCCTCCCTTCAAAGTCTTGATAAAATCTTGTCCTATTACTCGAATATATCCTCTGGAAACGGCAGGCTCGGCCAGTTGCTGTTGGCCGGAAAAACGACGAAGCCATAGCGCGGCGATCCGCTGCCCCACTTTGCAGACATACGGCGGTGGTAGCCGTACGGGACTTTGCTGCAAGGCACACAGACAATAAGGCTTACCCCGCGTGTACTCACTTCAACGTCGATGAAGACGACTATCGGCGTCCCATTCCTGAATCCGACAGCGACATCGGACATGAGGCGGCTGCGCTGGAACCAGCAGGGCAAGCCGTTCGGTCTTCCCATGCGGTTAAGAGGGTAAAGGCCGATGTAGGGGAGTCCCGCTTCATCGGTGAAGGCGACAACGCCAATGCCGCCCTCTGTTGTTACCCACTCCACAAAGATGTCCGCTGCGTCCAGCGGAAATTGCGGCCTCATATTTTGCCCCGTTCGCAACCGCACATAGGGACAAAATAGGTGCTGTCGCCCTGTATCCTTGCGATCTGGATAAATTCGGTCATGCCGCAGCAATTGCCGCAGGTTGTTTTGAAAAAGGCTTCGACAAGAAGGACGGCGATTTGTTCCGGCCATTCGGCTGCGATGGCCTCGTAAACTTCGTCCTCTTCCATCTCCATGTAGCGTTCGATGGCCTGCGTAAGGGCAAGGTCGAGCATTTCCAAAACTGGCGTTTTCATATTGTCCTCACTATCTACCGTTCGGGATAAATTGATTCAGGGCGTCAAAGTTTTTGAGGCTATCGACGGTCAGAATTGTCGAACCGCCCACGTTGTCGCTTAAGCGCCGACTATTAATCACCAAAGCTTTTGGGTTGTATAAGGGAAGGCCCCGTCCCCTTCCTCTCCCACTATGGTATAATTTACATAAATGCCGGTTGGTTCGGCCAAGCAGCTAATCTGTGATTTGGCATATTGACCGAAAAGTTGAGATGCGGGGTTATATGCCCCACTCATTGAGTGCGTCAGGAATGCTGATTTTACCCAGCCGGTGTCGATGTCTTGGTTCCAAAATGAGAAAGCTATTCTTAAATACACGTTTGCCGTTGCGTCGGTATAGAAGTAGCAGTTGTATAGACCTCCAAAAAGCGCCGCGTCTGTAACCGGATAATTCGCGGGAAATCCCTGCGGCCCTTGCGACATGGCCTTCCACAAATAACCTGATCCGTCATTTTTTATAAGACACACAACGATGTTCTTTTTATCGAAATCCATCGTCGAAGTGCCCACCTGCGCGGAATCACACGCCTGATTGACGCAAATTTGCGATGATGGGGCGCAGTCAGATGCGTGTGAAATTGCAGGAAGAATGATAATGACCAGTGCGGCAAGTGCATCGATTAATGCCGTCGTCATAAATCGTTTTTTCATGTGTGTGCTCCGCTTGATTAAACCAAGCGAGGACGCAACCAAACGCAGGGCATCAGCCGTGCCTATAACATCGGCGCGGAGAAAACCTGAATATGGCTGTTATCGCTTAGCGGTTGGGTTTGTGGGGACGATGGCCGCGATCAAAAACTGAAGGTGGCAGGTTTCGTTTTGGTCAACAAAAAAGCCGCCAGAAAATCCTGCACGGCTTGTCGATTTTTCGTCTCACTTTATTTTCTCTCACTCGTTTCCGAGATGATGACAGAATTATATGCGCGGATGCGACCTAAAATCAAGAAAATAATGCAGTTTGTAAAATAATTTTTATCTTTCGTCTCTGATTGTCTCACGTTGTCTCAATATAAGGTTTCATTTTTTCAAAACACCTCAAACGTATCCCCAATACGCCGCGAGAATGTCCAAACCGCGCAGAAGCGTTTTCTTGTTCGCATGCGTACCGGCAAATTCGTCGTAGCCGCAAACCTTGCGCACCATTGCCAGTTGTTCCGGCGAAAGAAGTTTGCAGGCTTCGTCCAGCCAGCGTATGCAATCGAGATGAGCCAGAATCTTGGCCTCTGGATCGGCATGCTTGGCGCTTCTCAGATACGGACTGCACAGAACCTTGCAATTCGTGTCGTAATTAACGCGCAGATAAATTTCCCGGAACTTTAGGCCTGCCATATATTGCGTATCATTGATGTGGTATCCGTTGAAATAATAATCCAGCATGCATTCGATGCGTACGCGATGACGCTTGATGTACGCTTTGCCGCCAACCTCACGATCTACGACCTCGGTCATGACCCCGCCCAACTGATGGCGACGTTCCGGTGTCGCCAACTCTCCCACGCGAACAACCGGCATGGGCCTTTTTTTGTTAGGATGCCTCTTAGCCATGAGACACCTCACGGCCCAACAAGCAGAACCCCCTACGTGTCTTATGGTTGATATTCTGCCAAAAACTGTTTTCGATATCGTTAGTATTTTGAAAGATTCCTTGCTGCATACTTTTGTATGCAGAAGCATTTCTCATGCCATATCCGATAGCTTCGGCTTTTCCATGCAAAACGAAAACGGCGCAAAGGATCATACGGTGCAATATCGTCATCTGACGGCCCCCTGAGGTTAAATAAACAAAAAAGCGGATGAGCTTTCAGGGAAGCGTTGGAGGGCCGGTGCTAAAAAACATTGCCTGTCATGCCTTAAAAAATACGTGTCTGTCCGTTCGCGCCTAACGCGCGTTTTCCGGTTTCTAAAATGCCATGCAGTAGGAAAGTCGCTTCTGCCGTTCTTTCCCCAAGGATAACCCCAGATCGGGGTGCCTTGCTAAAAAGGGGTAACGACGGCCTGCCACTTATAACTAACCAAAATGGACAGTTATTGCAAGAACAATTTATGGTTGCATGTCGTTATTTTTCTTCGCTTTTATATATTGGTAATTTATTGCTTGATTTTGGTATCTCCGTTCTGGTAAGCATTGTCTACCGTTTTGGTTAGTGATAAATTAAGGCTATTGATATATAAATATTCATAGGGAGACACAAAAAACATGGCGCCAAAAAACCGAATTAGACAAATCCGCGAGCGTCTTGGCTGGACGGCCAAGGAACTTGCCCAGAAAGTCGGCACGACCGAACAACAAATCTGCCGCCTTGAAACCGGCAATCGCAAACTGACGGTGGAATGGCTGCTAAGCCTATGCGGCGCAATGGACGTGTCGGCAGATGAGCTTGTCGCTCTCCCTGTGAAGGGCATCGACAAAGCAAGCACAGACCCCGTACTCACGGACTCCGTCATTGGTTTTATCATTGAGGCCTGCGACAAGGCCAAGATCAAAGCCAGCAAGAAACAAATGGGCCAATGGTCAACGTTTGTTATTAAGGCCGTCCTTGAGCTGGACTTGAATTTTCGTCAGACACGCGGGCTGGCTAACCTTCTTGCTAAGTCCAGTCGGGGCGCCTTGAAGTGACAGCAAGGTGGGCTGCCCCAAGTTGCCTGTGTGCTAAGGAAACTTTGGGTTGGGAGAAATATTTGAAATCGCTGTTTTCATATCGGTGGAGGCCAAACCCCAGACGAATATATCGACGCCTTGGCGCAAGCCATTTGCCCAGAACGGGTCTGATTTGAGGTGATCGAGAATCTCGTCCTTGCTTTCGCTTTCCACAACCAACAGCGCTCCAACCGGCGGTGTATCAGGTATTTCACGCAGAGACCCAGCCAAATGCACCCACGAGCGATTTTGGGCCACCCATTGGAGGTGGGCGTCCATGAGTATTTCTCTCAATTCCAGCGTATTTGGCTTGTCGTGAAAACGGATTATGAAAAGCATAAAAAGACATTTGTAGGAAGGTTTATAAAAGCTCAATAGGCCTATGGGCTAGTTGGGATGAGCCAATAGCGAAGCACCCACGAGGGTTTTGCGTTACCCATATGAAATTTGCGACCCTGAGCCTCTCTCATAACCCCGGCGCGTTTGATTTGGACAACACTCATTCACTGCCTCCCAACCCAATGAATGAGCAAGACGAGCTGCTTTATCAAGCACCGTGAGCGCATCAGAAATTACAGCAGCAGCTCCACGACCTTGCAAGGCATCGGAAATCAGCCGAGCGCTGGCACACAGGCGAAGGGCGCTTATAGAAAATTCCTCCCTCGTCCCACAATTTACCGGCTGCCCAACTTGGCATCTTTTTTTCATTATATTATGCGAGCTTGAATAATCGCCGAGGTCACCTTTCAGCAATTCATAAACTCGCTTAGTTTCCTCCCTTTGCAACAGGATTCCGTCGGCGTGGCGCAAAAGAAAGGGGAAAATCGTAGGCACGGAATCCCAACTTTGTGCGTCTGAAAATGGACGACTTGGCGCGGGGGTCGACAACATTTCAAAAGCGGGATCGGATGCAAGACGATCTTGCACGGCGGTTGCGAACTTTTTGAGAAAAGATTTAACCTCAGCTTCCGGCAGCGTTAAAAACGTCCGCAATTCCGTGAGCGCCGCTTCCCAACGCATGAGCAAGCCGAAATTCGCAACGTCGGGCAATGACGCCCGTGCAGCCCAGCCTTCAGGCCAATCGTGACGTGATGAATAAGAGGCAAACCCATGGGGCAATGAACATGATCGCATTCTTTGCGCAGCCGAACGAGGCACAAACAGGGCTCCTGAAAAAGCTGGGCCTGTGACGAATTTTGAGCCTGTCATTGCGACCAGAAAACCCTGCTCTAAATAGGCTCTGACTGTCGAAGGGGAGAGCCGAAACTGACAGGCATCAACAAGAACATCTATAGATTCAGGGTAACGCTGACGCAAAGCCATCGCACAAGCAGGGCTTGGAACGATAAGTCCCGTCTTTGACACATCAACAATTGTCAGCAGTACTTTTTGTCCAGCCTTAACCGCTTTGGTTACCAACGCTTCGACTTCTGCATCTATTGATTTTATATCTCTAGGGCGACCATCAGGTTCACGGCTTAATATTGTGACAACCTCCCTAGCATGATCGTTATCAATTGGCGTACCAACTGGGACGTTTTCTGAAAGAGCCGCACGACTGCTAAAATGCAACCCGTTTAATGCTGCGGGAATGCCGCTCCCGATTTCTGAAGGTTCAACAACGATTGATTTTTCACAGCCAGTAAGCTGCGGAGCAATCAGGTAAATATCCGTTCCAGAGGCAGCAAAGATAATATCTGAGCCAGAGGCACCATTAAGTCCACAAAGATCACTGAGTTCATGACGGATGCGAGACAACTCATTAGCATAAACCTTCGACGAAGCTTCTCCTGAAGTGGTGCTCAACAGACGGAGCCGTAATTTCTCAGCGCTGGAATACCCTGCTTCAGAAACAGACGATCCTGTTGATGAGCCGTAAGCTAAACTTGAGTCCGGGGATGTCAAAAGGCCATACAGATTAGCTCCGTCAGGCCCTAATGCAATTCGCTGATCACCACCAGTACCCAAAAGTTGCGCTGTTGACATTCTTAGCGGGCGCGTCTCGTCCTTTATAACATCACGGTTGGAAGAATACTGAGTTCTTGTGCTATTAAGCGAGGCGTAACGCGCATGACCACCCACGGCAGTTCGGGTAAGCCCTCCGCTTTGTCGTGCCATTTGTCTTGCTTGCGTATTATGCGGCACGCATCCTCACACGCGAAAAAGTGGAATATCGCGACTCATTGCTCACGCGCCTTTTCAAGAATTTCTGGCGGCACGTCTCGAGCTTGCTTCCAACTGATGTCGAAAGCTTGACGATAAGCTTCTGCAAAAGGGCCGGATTTTAACAAGACGACGTAGGGTGGCGTTTCGTGAACAAAAGAAACCAACGCCAAGCACTCGCCGAAAGCGTAAAACGACGTCGGAACAAAACTTTCTTTAGGTTGCCATTTGAATTGAGCATATGAAGTAGCCAGAAGATAATCATCCCCTTCCCTGACCATAAAGCGAACCTTGACTTTACCCCCCTTGACGAGTTCCGTCATTCTTTCCCTGTGGATCTCAGGATTTTTGCGATATTTGCAATACAACCTCGCGTCATGGCCACCAGCACATATATCCCCGCCATGATGTTTGAGATATTCATACATAAAGTCAAAGAAGTCGGTGAAGCGATCAGGGCCTTCGTAAACTTCAATATCATTTGATTTAAAGCGGACACCTTGTTGCTCAATGAACTCAACACCATGGATGTCGAAAACGTGAACAATGTCATTAAGCGAACTTTCCCGCGCTTGGGTACGACCGGACTCGATATTGAAAATCGTGTCGCGACTAAGCCCTGCTTTGGCAGCCAAAATCTCTGCGTCCCATTCCAAAAGAGAGCGTGCGGCTCTAATTTGACGACCTGTGATCATTTTCGATCCTTATAGGGTTGTTTGTTCATTATGAGTGTGAAGATAATTACATATAACACTAAACAATAAATTAACCAAACACGATTTGTGATACCTCTAATGGGTAAGTAGTTCTCTAATACAGGTATTCATGGTGTTGTGTCAATGATAATTTCGTATATTTTTGAACTTTGTTTAGGTTCATACGCAATTTCAATTGCTTTCACGAAGCCTTCTGGGTATGTTGTCCATTATTGGCAGTCAAACAAGGCCATTTTTTGTAGGGATTACCGCGATGCCCCATTTTGAAACATTCATAGCCCGGCACGGCGAGATCGTCGCCCAAGCCATCCTGGAAAACTGGGAACGTACGGTGGGCATTCGCCACAATGACCCCGTTTCTTTGGAAGATCGCTGGCAGGCCTTTATTCAAGAAGATGTCCAACCGGAATTTGCAGCAGCCTGATCTATTTTTTGGAGAGATATCATGACTGGATTGAAACCCCAGAGAGCGCCTCAGGAAACATCCGACGACGAGGTTGTTTCGACCCAACAGGGAACAAACAACCCTCTGCCAGCGCTTAATGCTCTCAATGCAGAGCTTGCCGCCCTCTGCGACGAGGGAGCATTGAATGAGAATGAATTAAGGGCTGTGACATCCCTGGTTGCTTATGTGGCCTACACGCAAGAGACCAGCGAAGACACGGTTCTTGCAAGCCTGACAACCGAGTTCGGCGTTGATGATGTCAAGTCGCTTCCCTCAGATGACTATGAGGACGCTGTCCGCTTTCTCGTCGATTTTCGCTTTAACGAACTTATGAATTGATTCCACAACATGCGATCAAGAAATTTCATCATGATCACACCTGCACAGCTAAGAGCTGCAAGAGCCTTATTAGACTGGAGTAGGGCAAAGTGTGGAGAAATTGTCGGGATTTCATGCGAGACCGTAAAAAACATCGAACAGGGGAAATTTGTTCCAACAGCCGCAACCGTTGAGAAAATCGTGAATAATTTCTCCAGTTTTGGCGTTGAGTTTCTTATCCAGCATGGGGTGTCTTTGAGAGACACCTCTTTACAAGGTGGCGGACATGACTGCGTGGTAAATAATGAGAGCGCAATTTAGCTTCTAACGATTTACAGAAGATTTTGATTTTAGAGCGGCACAATGCACCAGATACACGCAGGACAGATTAAGGCGGCGCGCGCTTATCTTGATTGGACGCGGGAGGACTTGGCCCAGGCAACGGGCTTGTCGATCAACACCATTCGCAATTTGGAATTGGGTTTCATCTCTCCACGGGGAAAAACGACCTTTATCCTTCGTCAGGCGATAGAGGACGCCGGATTAGAATTTACTGAGGACAAGGGCATCAGGCCGCGAACAGAAGATATCAAAATCCTCCAAGGGCCGGACAGCTGCGACACTCTCTTCGAGGACATATTACAAACCGTCAAAAAGAAGGGCGGAGAGATAGACGCGATTTTCAGCACGCAAGAGATGATGGCGCGGTCAATCGGCGTTACGGAGCCTAACAATCCTGATCGACTGGATGATCTGGATGCTTTGGCCGACGTGAAGTGTCTTTTGTCAAAGACGATTGAACTTTCCATGTTTTTGTCGCGGTTTGAATTTCGGACTGTGCCAAAGCATTGTGTCAGCCCTGTCCCCTTCTTTGTGTACGGGGACAAACACGCCCTTGTGTTGCCGGAAGGCGGCGAAGCCTTTCGGTTTGTTGTCATAAGATCGCTTGGACTTGCTCAATCCTATCGGAGCCACTTCTCAGACCTCTGGGAAACAGCCGCGCCGATCTTAGACTCATCATTCACCAAAGAACGTCGCGTTCGCGCATAAGTTAATCCTCTCAAAAAAACGAACAATCTACGCACCTCGCAGGCGCGTATTTGCCCGTGTGCGATTTCATGAAAATCGCCAAGCAAAAATCTCCCAAAACAAGTGCCAATTAAAATGGCAGCTACTGCTAATTGCATCCGAAATGGCAAAAATCGCTATTGTTATTGCCGTTTAGCCACAAAAATAGCCGTAGTTTTAGCCAAGGAAATCCGCGCATTTGGTCTCACTGACATTGACCAACGAGGATTTTATGACACGTCCGGATTTCAAGATTCTCTTTACCGCCCTCGGCTTTTTGGCCGTTGTGGTGAAAGGCGAGTACATCAAAAAGGATGGAGCAAAAAACGCGACCGCCTTGGCCGATTTAATTGAAGCCTTTTGCCAGACGGCGCATTCCGATTTGTTCATCGACAAAACCGCCAAAGATACAGCCGAACTCGACCTGATGATCGAGGAATTGAAAGAAGGCGAGCTTCACATAGGCAAACTTGCCGAGCTGGCGGCTGACAAAGTCCTGCTCCGCCGAATCTACGACCGGCTTCTTCAGCGCCATCGCATCTATGCCACCGACAAGATGATAGCGGACGAGATCGCACACTTTTTGGAAGAGGAGATCAACCACGCCGTGGAGGCCAACATGATGATTGTTCAAGTTCAGGGAGAGGAAGACCTCTTTGCACCCTGTGAACGGATGGCAACAGCCATCGTCGAAATCTTGAAAACAAACGGCGAATGCCATCATACCGATCTGGAATTCAAGGGTTTCTCCCCCGACGAAATCAAGCGCCACTGGCGGATGGCCTACGGCCTGGCCAAAGTTGAACTCAACTGGATGGATGCGTGACATGACCAGCCCTTACAAAACGAAAATAATTGCCGAAGCGCGTGAAATTGAATTGACTTATCACGAACCAATGTTTCCATTTGATGCGGAACTGGTCAGGGAAATCAAAATCATCGCCTTTGATGAAATAGGCCGGATTCTTGGTGTCAAAAAAGGTCGCACGTTCGACATCCCTCGCGGTCAATTGGAATGGGACGACGACGATTTTGAGGACGCCACCCGCCGCGAGGTCTATGAGCAAGCGGGTGTTGTCTTGGAGCAAATCACGCTGGCCGCAGTGATCGAAGAAGTCCTCAAGGGGCAGGAAGAACGCCCGACTTACACCTTGGTGCTGACCGGGGCTGTGCAAGGCATTGAAGCTTTGCCTGCTGCCCGTGAACGCAAGCGCGGCTTTTTCAAAAAGGAAATATTTCTAAAGCGCTACCGCTTCGGCGATCCAGAAGACCTGCGTGTGTTGATTGAAATGGCGGAATTTTATCTCACCAAAAAACACGTTCGAAAAACAAGAAAGGCGGCAATAACACATTAAATCGGAACATAATTTTCTCTGAAATTCTTGCTGTGGACAAAAGCGAACAACATGAACATTTCAAAACGCAAACAATTCGAATTGACCGGGAGGAAGGCGGCAATTTTAGTGAGCAGCCACAAACGTCTGTCTCCCATATCTGTACCCAAAGAAAATAATTTTGAAATTGCTGCGCTTCCGCATGTTCACCTGACGCCACGTGAGGCTGAGATAATGATATGGACGGCTCACGGAAAAACATGTCTTGAAATCTCCATCCTTCTTTCCGTTTCCGAAGAAACAATCCGTATGCACGTCAAAAACGTCTGCCGGAAACTGAAAGCCGTCAACAAGACACATGCGACGGTGTTGGCGCTCGTAAACAACCTGATTTTCTCGACCTCATTACCCGAACGGGGAATATGAAATTACACTGCACCGTGTTATCAAAGTGTGGCGCATGGCGGAATATGTGATGGTAAATAAAGACACAGGATCAAAAATAAATCACGTTTTAACCATATGAAATCGATGCATTTGTGTTAACTAGCTGTTATATAATCATGACAATTTATAGGATTTTTGACATGAAGAAGATTTTAATTATGGGACTTCCCGGTTCTGGAAAAACGACGCTTGCAAAAACATTGGCCCCTATGCTGAAGGCAGTGCATTTTAATGCGGATGATATAAGAAGAGAGATTAATCAACATCTTGGGTTTTCAATTGGGGATAGAATTGAACAAGCCCGTAAAATGGGATGGCTGTGTGACCAAGTTATTAAAGCGGGACACTTTGTGATTGCAGATTTTATTTGTCCAACTGAGGAAACACGCAAAGCATTTGGTGATGCCTTTGTTGTGTGGGTGGATCGTATCAAATGTGGTCGTTTTGAAGATACCAACAAAGTATTTATACCTCCGAAAAATTACGCAATTCGCGTGTTTGGAGATGAAGACGCACTAACTTGGGCGGAAAGAATTCGCGACATCATTATCGATTCAGACGAATCAAATATGTGTTGTCGGAAAAAAGGTGGGCTTATGCATTTACCACGCTATTCTAGAAAAGAACTCACTTAACAACACTCATCAGAATGAGTAACATTTTAACAAAACATATATCAACCTGATGAGACTTCAATATGAATGAAAACGCATCGCCCCAAATACCTGAGCCGATTATTTTTTTGACCGCATTTCCCGAACGGGGAATCCGCCGTTCTCTATCTCAATACCTTATGTTTAATCTCAACTGTTTGCTGATGGCTCAATTGAGTCCGGTCTTTACCTAGGAGGTACTAAATGATTAATCTTTCTGAAGCGCAGAAAGAAGTGCTTGAGCGTCGAGGTTTTTCCTTGGAGCAAGAGAATATCAAGTTGGACTTCGTTCCGTACGAAGCTCCACAGACGATTAAGCGACAGATGTTTTGGCTAAGCTGGGTCAGCCAAGGACTTGGGGCGTTGCCTCCCCCTCAAAAATTGCTCGATATCGGATCCAATTTGTTTTGGCTTTGTGGTGTGGCCTCAAAGTACGACGTTGAAATGCTTGACGTGCGCCCCCATCCATTGGCAAACCACTTCCCGTTCAAAATGAAGATCGGTGATGCCGTATCACTTCCCTATGAAAAGGAAAGCTTTGATATTGCGACTTTTCCTCAGTTGCTCCACTGGCTAGGTACAGCGGCCTATGGCGGTGATGTGGATATGGACGCAGACTTTCGGGCGTTGTCAGAAATTTCACGTGTATTAAAGAAGGATGGCAGCGCTTTTTTCGTTACATTTGCTGTGCCTGGCAGCGGCGTCTTCAAGGTCAACGGGCGCCGCCTTTATGGCGTCTCGGATTTAAAAGACGTTGTAAGCCGCGCAGGTCTTAAAATTGATTTGCTTGAATTTTACAGTCCGGAGTTTAAACAAATAACGGCAGAGCAACTTTCTCTACCTACAGGACGTGAATTAGTGCCAGGCAATCCTGATGAAGATATTTGTTGGGCATTTGCCCGCGCGTCAAAGGCGTCAGTACAGCAGGAAATTCCTTCCTCAAATCCAGCATCTACCCAAAACAATCCAGCGCTAACACGGAATGAGGGAGGGGGTTCTGTTTTAACCTCCAAGCCCCACCACCCTAGTTCGAAGACGGTGTCCGGGCCAGAAACGAAGGAAGCAGCCAGGGCGGGATTTTGAATATGGACGATTTGATTATCAAGTCATTACTCTCAGGCGGTATCGCTAGCCTCTACGCGCTAGCACCGTTTCCGATATGGCGAAATTATTTCGCCGTATTCGGAAAAGTCGCAAAGACCCGGAAGCTGCCCCTCCGCGTAAAACTGGGCCTGATCGGTTTTCTCTTGAAGGATTTCGCCGCCACTCCATTTTATAGTCTTGCTTGGCACTTGGACAAGCTTGTTGTTACAGGACGGCAAAAGGGAAAAACTCCTGCCCCCGTTTGTTTGGTAGGCCAGCCACGATCGGGAACAACATTTCTTCATAGAACGTTGTCACAGTGTTCTGGGTTTCACTCTGCTCGGCACGCAGAGATGAGATATCCTTTTGCTTGGGCTTGGATACTTTTAAAAAAGAGTGGTCTCGATAAACATATTTACAACAGAAATTATTGGCCAAGTACGGAAAGAGGAAAGTTAGCCTCGCGGCTTCATAGTCATAAGCTGGGCGACCATGAGGAACACGGGATCTTTCTTGAAGAGAGAATGTACCATCACTATTTCATCTTCAGGCGCTTTCCTATACCGGAGTTGCTGCAAACTGTTACGGACTTTGGCTTGCTTGACGATAAGCAGATGCAGAAAATGCGCGATGCGTTTGAGTCCGTTTGCTATAAATCAAAATATATTAATAACGCTACGGATAAACCTACGCTGTTGAAAGAGAATGAGAGCGTAGAATTTTACAGGAAGCTTTTTGAATCTAACTCAGACATGAAATTTATTTTTATTGTACGCGATCCCTCTCAATCGATGAGCTCCTACCAAACATTGTCGATCAATTCTACTCTTGCCAAAACGGGATTGAACCCAGTGACGATTGAAGGGTGGCAGGAAGCCAATGATCAGTTTCGCGTCGATGAATGCAACAGGATGATTGATTTTTATCATAGCTTGCCTGAGGATAGAAGATATTTGCTTACTTACAATTCGTTTGTATCTAATATCGAGCGAACGGTTACAGATATTCTGGACTGGCTGGAAATCCCCGTTGACGATCAATATTTGAAATATTTGAGAAAGACGCAAGAAAAGCAGCTTGTTCGAGAAAGCGGATATAAGAATGTGACTCATCAAATCAAAGGATTATCGAGATATAGTGATTTCGTTCAAGAGGCTGAGGATTTCCAATCCAAAAGGCCCCCTCGTGGCAACCCCACCCATAGGTCTCGCGGATCGACAGCTTGCGAACAATGAGGCCGTAAAATGATATGGCATCGAAATCGACAAGAGCCAAACAAAAACCCAAACATGGGGTGACACAAGATTGCAACGCTATTGCTATTTCAAAAAACGATGAGTAGCATGCACAGATGGCTAACGAACCGACCATTTTCCGATTTACACCCCCCTTGAACCGAACCGGGTTTCAGGGGCGTTTTGGTTTTATTTGTTAGGTGCCTTTTTCTGAAAAGCTAGCGGTTTTCGGTTCAAGGGATTCCCCCTTTGGATTCGGCTTTGCATGTTCAAAGCCATAGCCTTCAACTGTCACTATCAATCTAGAGAAAGGTCAATACATGACAAAACGCGTTTCTTTTCAAGGATCCCTCGGCGCTTATTCCGACATGGCTTGTCGAACGGCGTTGCCGGATTATGAAACTATGCCATGCGTTACTTTTGATGAAGCGTTCGCCGCCATTTACGATGGAAGCGCCGCATTGGGGATGATACCGATTGAGAACACAGTTGCTGGTCGTGTCGCTGCAGTACACTACCTGATGCGCAAAAGCGGCCTCCATGCCATAGGAGAATTCTATCAACCAGTCGTGCACCATTTATTGGCGTTACCTGGAGCTAAATTGGCGGATATTAAAAAGGCACACAGTCACCCCCATGCCTTGCCACAATGCAAACTATGGCTGAAAAAACATAATATTGAGCCTGTTGTGCGCTCTGACACGGCTGGATCAGCGGAAGAAGTCTCAAAATTGGGCGATATCAGTGTTGCGGCCATAGCCTCAGAGCTTGCGGGTGAACTTTATGGCCTTCAGAGCTTGGCCGCCGATATCGCCGACACGCCCGGCAACACGACGCGATTCTTGATTTTGTCGCCTACACCTAAGTACTGTAAGATTGGCGATGGACCATGCATCACGACTATAATTTTTCGTGTGCGTAATATTCCGGCAGCTCTGTATAAAACTCTGGGAGGTTTTGCGACGAATGGGATCAACATAACTCGCATTGAGAATTACTTTGCCGACGGTAGTTTTGAGTTGGCGCAATTCTGGATTGACGTCGAAGGGCATCCCGATGAAGAACCGATGAAGCTGGCTTTGCGTGAGCTGGAGCATTTTGCTGAAGAATATGAGATACTCGGTGTTTATCCTGCCAGCCCAGATCGGCACGTATCCGCCAGATGATAGGCTGATAGCGCTCGAGCTTGCGTTTTTCGAATACCGCCGCCTTCTGAAACAACCGCCGATCCATGGAAAGCGGCATTCACAAGAATACGGGCGGCTTCGACAATTCGAAGCTGCCCGTTCGTCTTTGGCTTTCCTTTAGCTGCTTTTCCCATCCATTATTCTCGCGCAACCTACCTTCGAGGTTTACATGTCCGTCACTTACGCGCTTGAGCCGAGCTTGTCTGCACAGGAATTTCGTGATGTTCTTGTTGCGTCGACTTTAGCAGAACGCCGTCCCGCCGACGATCTTGAGCGGCTGGATAAAATGTTGCGGAATGCCGACGTGATTGTAACGGCCCGCGATAACGGCAGGATCATCGGCATCTCTCGCGCCATAACCGATTATTCCTTCTGCTGCTATCTCTCGGACTTGGCCGTCGATGCTGCCTATCAAAGACAAGGTATAGGCAAGAAACTTATCGAAGAAACGCACAAAGCGGCAGGTCTTCATACAGAGTTGTTTCTTGTCTCGGCTCCGGCTGCTGAGGGGTATTACCCCAAAATCGGCATGAAGTCTTACCCGTGTTATGGCATTCCGCGTGATGATTAAGCAGTACCTCTGCCTGATCAACAGATGTGACCGGAATTGACGCTGGTTGGGCTTATAAGAAGCGACGCTAGGTATTGCGTAATATCCAAACCATCCACAATAAAATTTGGGGCTGGCCCAGATAAGGGTTACAGCTTGTAGAGTTTAGCCCAATGGATGAGCGTCGCCAACATGCGTTTGGCTGGTGTGTAGTTGAAGCGAAACTCGCATTCCTTAAGGAATAAAGGGAAGTGCTTTCGTGGAATGCCGTTGTAGCGGCGAAGATTGCGCTTGGCTTGGTTCCAGAAGTTCTCGATGCCGTTGATGTGGCGGCCCTTGCCTGTTGAAAACGTGTAGCTGTGATTGATCCGGTGATGATGAAACTCGGAAACATCCAGCACGTCATAGCTGCTGAAGGCATCGGTATAAACCACGGAATCCGGCAGAATCCTTGACCTTATGGCCCGCAGGAGCGTGTAGGTTTTTGCATTCGGTATCATGCGCGCATAAACCTTGCCGCCTCGCTTGAGAATGCCAAACACGGGAACCTTGCCAGCAGCGCCTCGCCCTCGCTTGCCCTTACGGACGCCGCCAAAATAACTCTCGTCGACTTCAAACTCGCCGTGTTCGGGAAAAACTTCATCAAGCCGATAGGCAATCAGCTCCCTCAGCTTGTGGTAAAACAGAACGGCTGTTTTGCGGTTCACACCGACCAGTTCAGCGGCGCTTCGCGCCGGTGTGCCAACAACAAAGTGTTCGATCAGCTTCTTCTGCTCGGAAAACCCAAGTTTACTGCGGCGTCGAGGCATTTTCTGACCCTAGATAAGTTTCCTTATCTGGGCCAGCCCCTTGCATTTTATTCCCCTTGAAAACCTAACTGTTTGCCAACCCATTCTTTCATTGCTTCCGAGAGCATCAATTCCCAGCCGTTAAAGCTAGAAATAGAGTCAATGTAGGCGTCCCACTTCTCTTCAGGGATTGTTTTAAAACCCTTGTCGATAAAGTTTTTGCAATCAATCACCCCATTCTTGCCATTAACTCTCTGCGGACTGAAACGGAGCAGTCTGAACATAAAGGTTTTGCCAATCTCTTAAAAGGATGTTTCGGTGCAGTCAGAAATCCTTTAGCGCATCAGCCCAAGATACTTTGGGAAGGGGAAGACGATGCTGCCGACTATTTAACGTTATTATCCCTTATGCATCGAAAACTCGACGATGCCATAAGAACAAGGCTAGGATAATCACATGAGCCAATTTTCCTTCCTCAAAGCCGAATTTCCTGTTGTCTTTGACCACGCTGTCAAAGCTGAGACCATGGCGCTATCAGACCCTCGCGGGGCATGTTTTTATGCGCGGTTGGCTTTGGAAACAGCGGTTAAGTGGCTCTACGCTAATGACCGTAGCTTGCGCTCGCCTTATGACAATGCGCTGTCTGCGCTGATACATGAAGGCACTTTCCGTAATTTGGTCGGCGATGCCTTGGTCACCAAGGCTCGGTTGATCAAAGATTTAGGCAATGGCGCGGTTCATGATACACGCGCCGTCGCACCACAAAATGCTGTTAATTCTGTGCGCGAGCTGTTTCACTTTTCGTATTGGCTCGTACGCACATATGCACGCGGCAAGAAGCCGGGGGTCGGTGTTCAATTTAATGTAGCCGGGCTTGAGCGTACCCTTGTGATTAGTTCAAGTACTGTGCAGCAAATCAAGAAACTGCGTGAAGATCATGATGCGCGGCAGAAAACACTTGAGGATGAACAGGCCGCCCGACAGAAGACAGAAGAGCAACGGGTAGCGCTGGAAAATGAGATAAAGCGGCTTCAAGCAGAAATTGCCGCTGTCAAGCAAACTAACCAGACCGCGCCGGATACGCACAACTATAATGAGGCCGAGACCCGCGACGCTTTTATTGACCTACTTCTATCGGAGGCAGGGTGGGCGCTCAATCAGCCGCGTGATCGGGAATATCCTGTCAAGTATATGCCCAACAACACGGGCGAAGGCTTTGCTGATTATGTCCTGTGGGGCGATGACGGCAAACCATTAGCTGTTGTCGAAGCCAAGCGCACAAAGCGCGACCCTCGCGTGGGGCAACAGCAGGCAAAACTTTATGCTGATGGTCTTGAGAAAGAATACGGCGTTCGCCCTGTGATCTTCTACACCAATGGTTATGAGCATTGGCTGTGGGACGATACCCAATATCCACCTCGTCAGGTGCAGGGCTTTTTGAAAAAAGACGAGCTGGTGCTGTTACATCAACGTCGAACAACCAAACGAACGCTCGCCACCATCGAAATCGATAGTAAAATTGTTGAACGCTATTACCAAACCCGCGCCATTCGCCGCATCGGGGAGGCCTTTGAGAAAGATAGTCAACGCAAGGCTCTTTTGGTTATGGCAACGGGGTCAGGCAAGACCCGCACAGTGATTGCGTTGATCGACCAACTTATGCGTGCCAATTGGATAAAACGGGCCTTATTTTTGGCTGACCGCGTGGCCTTGGTCAATCAGGCGGTCGGCGCATTCAAGACCTTCTTGCCGCACACATCACCCGTGAATTTGATTACAGACAAGCAAGCTGAAGGAAGGCTTTATGTCTCGACCTACCCAACAATGATGGGATTGATCGATGAGATGCAGAAAGGCATCCGTCGTTTTGGGCCGGGACACTTTGATCTTATTGTGATTGATGAGGCGCATCGTTCGGTTTACCGGAAATATCGTGCCATCTTTGATTATTTTGACTGTTTGCTTGTTGGGCTGACCGCTACACCACGCGATGAAATTGATCGAGATACTTATTCATTGTTTGAACTGGAACGTGGTGTTCCTACAGATTCCTATGATCTTGATGAGGCTGTGAACGATGGTTTCCTAGTGCCTCCACGCGCCGTATCTGTGCCGCTCAAATTTCAACGCGAGGGCATTAAGTATGATGAGCTGTCTGACGAAGACAAAGAAAAATGGGACACTCTAGAATGGGAAGAGGATGAACCTCCTCCTGAAGAAATAGATGCCTCGGCCATTAACAAATGGCTGTTCAACAACGACACGGTAGATAAGGTTCTCAAACACCTTATGACCCATGGGTTGAAGGTCGAAGATGGGGATCGATTAGGAAAAACTATTATTTTTGCCAAGAATCACTCTCACGCCATGTTCATTGCAGAGCGGTTTGATGCCAATTACCCGCACCTGAAAGGTCACTTTGCACGAGTCGTCGACTTCAAGACTGAATATGCACAATCGTTGATTGATGACTTTTCTAATCCAGCTAAAGCCCCACATATTGCCATTTCGGTAGATATGCTGGATACGGGCATTGATGTTCCGGAAATAGTCAATCTTGTATTCTTCAAAATTGTGCGTTCCAAAACAAAATTCTGGCAGATGATTGGGCGCGGCACACGTTTAAGGCCGGATATTTATGGTGTTGGCAGGCATAAAGACCAATTCTTTGTTTTTGATTTCTGCCAGAACTTTGAATTCTTCAACCAAAATCCAGATGTTAGTGATGGAGCCATCGGCATGTCACTAGGGACACGACTGTTTATAGCTCGTGTTGCTCTTTTGGGCGAAATTGATAGGTTGCCAACGGGGGAGCAGACCAAAGACTTGACGGATTTGCACTCCGATACTCGAACTCGACTTTATGATGAAGTTGCGAGCATGAGCATGGATAACTTCATTGTTCGCCCGAAGAGGCGTGTAGTTGAACGTTTTCGGGACAAGGCCGCTTGGAAAACGCTTGATAATGAAGCACGTCAAATTCTTACGCAAGAGTTGGCCGGGCTGCCAAGCTCTTTTGAGGATAATGATCTTGCCGCGAGGCAGTTTGATTACCTTTTGTTGTCAGGGCAGTTGGCTCTTTTACGGTCGGACGCGTATTTCACGACCATAAGACAAAAAATCGTCGCCATTGCCTCGCGGCTTGAAGGACTAGGCAATGTGCCGATGGTAGCGGCGGAAATGGCTCTAATCTTGGAGCTTCAAACCGACGAGTATTGGCAGGACATAAACCCCGCCATGCTTGAACACGTTCGGCGACGGCTGCGTCTGCTTGTTAAGTTGATGGAAGGCGAAGATCGGAAAATCGTCTATACCGATTTTGAGGATGAAATTGGTGAGGGCGTGATTGTTGATTTACCAGATGCTGGTGTCGGAACGGATAAAACGCGGTTTCAGATGAAAGTCCGTCACTTTCTGAAGAGGCATGAAGATCATATCACAATCCAGAAGCTGAAACGTGACGAGCAATTGACACCTAAAGACCTAAGTGAGCTTGAACGCATCATGATTGAGGAGTCCGTTGCCACAGATGAAGACTTAATGAGAATTCGTACAGACGGTGGCCTCGGACTGTTTGTCCGGTCACTAGTAGGCCTTGAACGGGAATCCGCTAAACGGGCGTTTGCTTCATTCTTGGACGGTCGCACGCTCAACTCCAACCAGATTGAATTTATTAACCTGATTATCGACTATCTTACGGAACGCGGTGCTATGGACCCTCGTCGTCTTTACGAAAGCCCCTTCACTGATTTTGACGACCAGGGTGTCAGCGGTGTTTTTCCAGCAGCAGATGTCAAAGTGCTTGTGCAAGTATTAAACCAAGTTCGGGAAAGAGCGGCAGCAAGATTATTAGAAACAGGGTAAATGTCAGTGAGATTCCCAGGGGGCAGCAAGAAGAAAAAATACAAAGAACTTGCTACAGAAATTGCTACAGAACTCGCCGAAACTGCCTGATTTTGAGAGAGACCACGAGAGGCGCAGATTCTCGAAATTTGGCTGGAAGCCTGCATTTTTGAGGCCACATGAGCCCTTCAGAACCGCCCGGTCTCGCTTTTCGAGACCGCCGCATTCGACCGCTCTGCCACCTCTCCGGTGCTTGAAAATAAACAGTTTTTCCCGCTCTTGAGCAAGGGAAAAACCCCTGTTTGCTGCAAAAATCGTTCCGGAAATTTTCCGTTGCCGCCTTTACGGCTCACTTCAAGGCCTGGCCCTAATACCAGAATGAAAATAAGAGTCGACTTGGCAGACTTTATGGACACCGAGCACAAACATCATGTGCAGGCCTTAAACATGGATTACGCCACATCATCAGGCCAGAGCGTGAGGCTTTGCTTGCTCTATTGAGGCGGCGGTGGAGGCATGGCGCCGGGCGGCGGCGGATAAACCACTGTTGGCGGAGGTGGAGGGGTCGTGTACACGACGGTCGGTGGCGGCGGCTGGGTATAGATCACAGTTGTTGTCGGATGCGGCGCATAGACGACAGGCTGTTGAACCTGATTGCCTTTGGCGACCATGCATTGAACATAAGCGTCGTCGTACTGTTGCTGAATACCCCGCTGCTCGTGCGACGAGGTGCTGGCCCCGACAGCCGTACCCGCGATAGCGCCACCCGCCGCACCGACCGCCGCGCCGCGGCCCCCGCCAACGGCAGCGCCAAGACCCGCGCCGAGGGCGGTGCCTCCTATACCTTCCAAAAGGCCTGTCGTGTTGGCACGCTCAGCCTGGCCGCGAACCTGCTCGTCCGCGTATTGCTTGCAGCTGGCCTGTTCCGCCTGAAAGACCTCGAAGGGCTTGCCCTGTGCCGGAAGAGTGCGGACCGTGGGACCCATTGGCGTGCTGGCGCAGGCCGCAAGCAAAAGGGCAGTGCTGCATAGGGTGGCGGATCTGAGAGACTTCATTGAAAGGATCCTTTTTCTAGCGGGTTCCGGAAGACTCAATCCATAGAGGGTAGACGAGATCTAGGAAAATGTACACGGCCATCCGGGGCAAAATTATGGCGTGAAAAGGGTATTGTGGGTTTTAATTCTTGCTGTTGCGGAGCCCGGAAACAAAATCGGAAGCAGGCTTTCGGCCATGGAAAATGACAACGTCCGCTTACTGCCGGAGCTATTCACGCTTCAAGACAAAAAAGGCTTCGGCCGGCCGAAAAATTATTTCCTATCGGAAAAGGTTCGCCGCAGAAAAAGCGCGCGTATATGAAATTTTAATATCTGTCGCGTAGGTTGGCCGCTGCTCAAAGAATTGACGGCATGTTCCGCCATTCAATCTGTTTCCTGCTTTCAAAGGGGGCTGCGATGAAAAAATATATTCTTTTAACGGCGATGGTGTTGATGTTGGCGGCGCCGGGAAGCGCCTGGTGCCAAAATAACCCCAGTGGAAATAGCGGCAACGCCCCAGGCGCTGGCGCTCAAGGTCAGGACTTCCAAGCGCGCAAAGCCGAAATCATCCAGCATATCAGCGCGCATCTTGCCGAAATGCAGCAACGGCTGAACTGCGTGCAGGCCGCCACGAACCACGAGGCACTAAGAGCCTGTATGCCTCAAAAAGGCGAAGGCCGCGGCGAAAGATAACGGCTGAAGGCGAAGCCGCGTAAGGTGGTGCCCCAGGAGGGACTTGAACCCCCACATCCTTGCGGATAGCAGATTTTGAGTCTGCCGCGTCTACCAATTCCACCACTGGGGCTTACGAGCGGCCTCAGGCCGCCGTTTAAGCATGCGGATCATAACGGCCCGCAGAGCCGGGTCAACCGGAAACTGGGTTATCAATCGGGCTTAAATTCTCTCCCAGTAGCGGGAGCCTTCACAAGGCTGTATTTGCTACCGGACTTGGGATCAAAAATAATCTTAGCGCCGCTCCCATCATGGAAGTTGTATTCGGACACAACAGAACCGATAAGAAGGCCTTTTTGGTCAAGTTTCTTCACAAGCGGCTTTTCTAAAAACGCATCGTGCGTTTTCTTCGCCATCGCCCTTCCGACGATTGCCTTCAACTCGTCGGCTGTCCAATTATTTCCGCGCGTTTCCATCAGCTTCGCTTTTTCAATTCCAGCAACTTCCTTAATAGGATCGATATGGCAGCAGATGTATTCATGGCCATGAGCGTTGGCGCCGTGATGTTCTTCCTTTTTCCCATGACCGGCGTCCATATCCTCTTGCATGACGGCATCAACAGCCGCGGACACCGCGCCACATTTCCCATGGGCATTGATCTGAACGATGACCTCGCGGCCCTCCGCCAAAGCCTGCTCTAAAATGACATCCCCTGGATTGATTTCCCCATGCACCCTGTTGCCCGCGTTGATGGCATATCTGGCGCTTTCGTAACCATCCAACACAAGAACGCTTTCATCGACACGCGAATCGCTGCAAAACACGTTGACGATAAGGGGTAATTTCTTGTCGGTTTTCCTTTCCGCCGCTTCCTTTGCCGAATCTTGAATGAGATTATAGAAACCCGTTGCTTCAGGATTTCTGGCTATCGATTTCTTCGTTGAAAGGCATTCCGCTATATCGTCGCGGTCATAATTGACGGTCGTGATGAACCTGGCTTCTCCATCTTTATCAATCAAAATGCCGTGACAACGCGGTTTGGCTTGAGCAACGCCCGGCATTTTAGTCCACATCGCGCGAAGCGAGTTCCTCAAAATCTCTTCCTGCACGGCAAAAATAAGATCGTCGCCTTCAAGAAGGCTGCCTAATTCCGTTCTACGTACTTTCTGAAAGGCAGGTTTAATGACCTCCTTCGACAAACGTTCTTCGTTTTCACCGAGTTCTGCTGCCTTTACCTTTTCATTGAATTCCAATACGGAAAAAACCCGCTTGACGGTCTGAACACTTATGTCGGCTTCAATAAAAATATCTTGAATGGTGCCGAGATGCCCTAAACTATAGGCGCCGGAAGCCCAGTCCGCCGTACTGCCTTCCAGCTCGCCCACAGCGGAAACACCAGCTTCAAATACGTCGCCTTCGGGGTACGACCGGCGGGGGCCTGATACAGCGACAAACCCCATAATGGTTGGCCATTGGCCTTCCAGCAGGGTCTTTTTCCCCGTAGGATCTCGCGGCGTCGTCCAAGTCTCACCGCGCAATTTGACGCGCGTTTTCGTCTCGTTGTGCTCCTTGAAAGCTTCGAGAAAGGCGGTGAATTTTGTATTGTCGGGTTTGTCGTTACGCATAGGCTGATCAAGATTTTCCATTTTATCCATCCTCACTAATGATTTTGTTTTTCGTTAATGGCCTTCCAGAAGGAAACAACTTTCTACATTTTCCGGCAGCCGTCAGACAACAAAAAAGTGCGGAAAATATAGTAAACAAACATGCTTAATTTTCCGTTAGAAGGCGGACCGAGGCTTACTCCAACGAAGCCTGCTTATGCCCGGTTGCGCCTTCCTCAATCCGTACCGCCGCCTGCCAAAGAAGCCATCCTACCGCCGGCATGGCGTCGTCATCATGGTCGAGAACCAGCCGCACCGCCCCTGTCCGCAAGGCCATCAGCACGACCGGATCGTGCCGGTAACTGGTGGGCTGCCTGGCTATGCCGGCCATGATGTTGGCGGCCTCATCGCGCGTCGGAATATCGATATCCTGGCGCAGAAGTTTCTTGCGCTCCTCAACAAGCGCGCGCGCCAGAGGATGCTGGAATACGCGTTCCGGCAGTGTCACTATTTTCTTTTCGGAAAGAGCCGTGCGACCCGCGGCATTCTTCGCCACAAGCTGAATTTCAACTTTCGCGCCCGCCCATGGCGAAAATGTCAGGTCTTGAAAATCCACCTGTTTGACTGTTTTCGCTTGCGGCGTAGCGATGACAACATCCACCGGCTCGTTCCTTGCGCCCTGTTCCGGCAAAACGGGCGTCATACGAACGGCGATGGTTTGAATGCCGTAATCGTCGGAAGCCTCATACGACAAGCGCGTCGTTTTTCCTGTGCTCTCGATCGGTGGATCGATGAGCGTGATGCGCGGCGGCGTAGCGGGAATGATCTGAACTCTCCATGCGCCCAGCGTGTGGTGGCCTTGGCGCAGCGCGATGGTTTCGCCGCTCGTGATTTTTTCCGTCGTCTTGAAATCGCCTTTTCCCTCGGCCACAAGATCAAGCGTCCGGCCATCGATCTCAAGGCTCGGCGCGGTGCCGTTGTCGGACACATGCACATCAAAGCCGCTGCCTTCCGGTACGCGAACCGGATCGTTTCCCGAAAAAGCGCGCGATGCCGCCGTCAGAATGACCGGGGAAAAGCCCGTGTAATCGGGAGGCGTAATCATGACCCGATACCGGGAGAACTTTGCCTGCCATGTCTGAATCGATCCGAGATGAAGAGCAAATAACCCGTGCTCGCCCCATTCGCTCCAGCCAAAAACAAGGGCCAACACAGCCAACACCGCCAGCCCGTAACGAAGCCGGGAGGGCTTGCGCCTTAAGACGGTCAACGGCAATCCGCCCTGCACCCCATGCAAGGGTGGGTGTTTGAGTCTTTTTCTAAATTTGGCGGTGCGACTTGTCATTAAATTATCCGAAAGTTATCCGATCTTTCTGACCGCGCCGGATTTTTCCATCCACGACGGCAAGGATTCCCATGAAATCTGCTCGGCGACGGCAATGCGGCGGCGAACGATAGCGTATTCCGCGCCGTTCACAAGAACTTCCGGCACCAAAGGCCTTCCATTATAGGTCGAAGCCATCGCGCTGCCGTAAGCTCCCGCTTGCAAAATGGCAAGAAGATCGCCCGCAGCCATGTCTGGCAAACGATAATTCTCACCGAACATGTCGCCCGTTTCGCACACCGGCCCCACCAACGTCGACAAGCTGTTGGAATCGCCGGGTCGCTCGTCAACCGGAACAACGCCGTGACGCGCGCCATACATGGCGGGACGCACGAGGTCGTTCATGCCCGCATCGAGAACAAGAAATTTCTTGGCAGGAGTCTGCTTGACGCGCGTCACACGCGTCACCAGAACGCCCGCATCGCCGACAAGGCGGCGGCCCGGCTCGAAAGACAGTTCGCAGTCCAAAGGCGCGATGATCTCGCGCACGATTGCGATGTAATCTGAAAACGGCGCGAGTTTCTTGCCGTCATAGGGAATACCGACGCCGCCGCCGAGATCGAGACGTTCGATTTTAACGCCCCCGGCGCGCAGGCGGCGAACAAGATCGGCCAAAACCTGAAACGCCATACGGAAAGGCTCGTAATCGGTGACCATCGTGCCGACATGGACGGTCAGGCCCTTGAAAGCGAGGCCGGGCAAAGTCGAAGCAAGCCGGATGGCCTCGTCGATTTGCGCGATATCGATGCCGAATTTCGTTTCTTTGTGGCCTGTTGCCAGATGCTTGTGCGTGCGCGCATCGACATCGGGATTGATCCGCAGCGTGACGGGCGCCGTCTGCTTCAAAGCTGTGGCCATCTGACTGATCATATCCAGTTCGGGAATCGACTCGACATTAATCTGATGGACGCGCGCCGAAAGCGCCGCCGTGATTTCATCCCGCGTTTTTCCAACGCCGGAATACACGATTTTCTCAGATGGCACGCCCGCGCGCAGCGCCCGCTCAAGCTCGCCTGCCGACGTGATGTCAGCTCCGGCGCCGCAGTCAGCCAGCGTGCGGATAACAGCCTGATTGGCGTTGGCCTTGTTGGCATAGTGAATCGTCGACTTCATCCCCGCAAAAGGCGCGGCAAAATCGTTGTAGTTCTGCCGCAGCTGTTGCGTGGAATAACAATAAAACGGCGTCCCCACGGATGCCACTATGTCCGCCAAAGGCACGGCCTCGGCGCATAGGGTTCCGTTACGGTATGAAAAAGCAGCTGGTATCATGGCTGGGGTCCTGGATCCGTTGCTGGATCGGGATAAGTGCGCGGAAAGGTTCCCGTCGCGCCCGGCGGCGGATCGACGTGGCCGGGCTTCTTGCCGCAGCCGGAAACGGCGAGAAAAAGACCAAAAGCAAGCAGCAGAAGCCCCATAACCCTAGCCGTTTTTCCCCAAGGAAACCGGGATTCGAAAAAGCAGGGTGTTCTTTTTTCCTGTCTAAGCATAGTGTTCGCACCGGGATATGGAAAAGGTATACTCTGTTTTCTTGAAAAGCCGAAAACCAAATGTGGAAATTCAAGCTCCCATCTATACACGTCATTCCCGCGAAAGCGGGAATCCAGTGTGAGCGATAGCGAACGTATGACTCAAAAACTTACAGTGAGCACAATCTTTTCGTTTCTGATTCATGCGTCGCGCAGACGCGCTCCGCTGGATTCCCGCTTTCGCGGGAATGACGCGTGGAGTTTGATGCATAAACCCACACCCCGCGCCTTGGCTTCTCAAGCACACAAAGTACACTCTAAAATGTTTTGGCGTTTCACTGCAACCGCAGTTTTACTTATTTTGTTGGCTCTCGGCGGCGCTTCCGATTGTTCCGCGGGGCCGCCGTTAAGCGAGCTCTTCACGTTCCAAACCCCGCCTGAAGCTGTGCCAGCCCTCTGGCTCAAGGATGGCACAGAACGGGGCCATACGCTGCATGAACTTATGGAAAAGGAATTCAGGGGCCGCACCATATTGCTGAATATCTGGGCGACGTGGTGCGGACCTTGCGTTAAGGAAATAGCCTCGCTTGACGCCTTGCAAGCCGAATTAGGGCCCAAAGGCCTTATTGTAATAGCGGTTTCCGTAGACCGGGAAGGCGCGGCTGCTCTTCCCGCCTTTTACAAGCGGCATAGCCTTAAAAACCTGAACGTTTTTCTCGATCCAGAAGGACTCATCCTCACGCGGCTGCACCTGCACGGCATACCGGCGACGCTGCTAATCAATCCCGCCGGCGAGGAAATCGGCCGCGTCATCGGCGGCGTGGACTGGATGCAAGAGGACAATGTGGCGTTTCTTGAATGGCTGATCCCCGCTCCAACAGGGCAAGGGCTGCGCTAATTAACTTGACGTCCCCGTTGTTGACGATTGCGTCTGGGCGGATTGCGTCGAAGCGCTGAACACGGCATCGATATCCGTGTCCTTGATACTAACAGTGCCGATCGAAAGCGTGGCCGTATTGTTGGCTCCCGTCTGCACGCCCGTTACCTTGCCGATCAGGCGGATATCGCTGACGGTTATCGCCTGTCCATTGCTATCTGTCGCCGTCAGTTTGAGCGAATAGGTTCCGTCCGACACCTGCGTGCCGCTATTGTTCTCGCCGTTCCATTGTACGCGATCCAGCCCCGCCGTTGTCGGGCCGCTCAGCGTGGCAACCGCATTGCCGCTGCTGTCGGTAATAGCGATGCTGACGCTTGCCGCCGCGCTGGGCAGCGTATAAGCAAACTCGGAAGAGCCGTTTTGCACCACCATTTGGCCGTTGGCCGGGGCTTCGACATATTGGCCGACATAATTAAGTAGCGGCGAAATGCTGTTGGGACTGACGGCGCTGATAAGCGTGTCCAGCTTGGTGTTGGTATTGATCTGCTGCTCGACGCCGGAAAACTCTACAAGCTCCTGCGTAAATTGATTGGGATCCGTCGCATCCGTGGGGTCCTGATTTTTCAACTGCGTCGTCAGAATATTCAAAAAAGTGTTGAAGTTGCTTGTAATACTGGCGATAGAATTCGTCGCGGCAGTACTGGAAGAGGAAGAGGTTGTGCTGCTCGCTGTAGCGGCGGCTGCAGCGGCTTGTTGGTTCGCAATATAGGTGCTCAGGATGCTCTGGTCATTGCTCGTGCTGGTAACTGCTGTGGTCGTCATGATTTCCTCCTATACGCGCAAATTGACGCGGCCCGGCGTGAGATAATAAGTCTCGACTCCGTCGCTGGTTGTCGTGTCCGTGTCGTCTGTGTTTCCAAGTGCAGCGCTGGCTGTCTGGGCCGCGCCGGATTGCGAATTGTCCCCCGTGTTCGAGGCGAACGAACCCTGTTGGCCGTCGCCGCGCAGGCTGAACTGCAAGCTGCCTGCATCAGCGCGCAGGCCCGCATCCTGCAGTGCGCGCTGGAGGCTCCCCACATCCTTGGAGAGTAAATGCAGCGTCGCCGGATTGTCGGCGACGACGGTTCCCTGCACCTTGTTATCGGTGCCGAATTCAAGCTTAACTTCGATGCGGCCCAACTCGGCGGGACGCAGCTGTATCGTCATCTGACTCTGACCGTCCGAAACCAGTTTGTGCAGCTGCAACGCCACTTGTTCGACCGCGGTGGGCAGCCCCGTCGCGCCGCCCTTGGTCGCCCGCGCAGCCGAAAGCTGGCTGGCAAAATCATAGGAACCGGCAGGCCGCGTTGTTTCGGCTGCCATAGATGTTTGCGTTGTTGCATTAATATGCGTCGCTGCTTGCGTTGTCATGCCGTCCAAAGCACTAAGGTCTCCCGAAGCGGCAGTATTACGCGCCGTCAAGGCATTGAGAATCGCGCCGGTCGCGCCAGGCGTACTGGCAGGCAAAGCTATCTGATTATCGGCATTAAACAGATTCAGAAAATCCTGAAGGTCGTTAGCGCTTGTCTGTGTCTTGTCGGACGCGCTTGCGCCGTTCTTCGTCCCTTCCTTCGATGTCAACAAAGCCGGATCGCTCAATGTTTCGGCATCCGCAGCCAAAACCGTGTCCGGCGTAGCCGCAGTCTCTAGAGATTGGAGGTCTTGCTGTTCCTGCGGAATAGCCGTCTTCGCCCCCAACAGCGCCGTAAGCGCATTTTTTCCTTTGGCGTTTGTCGTATCCGTTGCTGCCGACACCGCCGCCGTTAAGTCCCCGGCGACGCTTGTGACAGGCGTGCTGTCGGTTGTATCCGCCGTATCGCTGGCCGCGGCAGTGGCTGTTGCGGCGCCGCCTTGAGCTATTTTATTGAGAAGAAGAAGCGCTGCTTTCTCTGTGTTTATCAAATCGGCAAGAATATTTTTATCATCCGAAGATGTTTTGGTTTCGGGTGCCGTTGTGGCCACCACGGATTTATTGCCATCCGTTGTTTGTGCGCTTGCCGTAATAATGGCTTGCGCCACCGCCATTACAACATCCGCTTGCAAGGTGGTGTTGCTATCGGTTGCGACTGTAGTCTTTTTATTTGCCGTTGGAGCGGCGGATGTAGTAGCCGCCGTCGTATTGCTGGCTAACTTCGTCGGTCCTCCTGCAACGCTCGTCACCGGCATAGCCGTGCTGACAGTCGCATCAGGCATTGTCTGGTCAGAGGCGTTTTGCGTTTGATCGTCGGCATCGTTTTGCTGGGAATTTGTTGCGTTAGCGCGCCGGCGGTCCGCCCGCAAGGCGTCAGCATCGTCTTTCATCCGCTGCACAAGGGTATTCAACGAAGCATTATCGTCGCTGCTGCTGTCCGAAACCGGAGGCGCCGCAACGGGATCCGGCTGACTGGCATCGGACGCATTGACGATAGTCAGAACCGTATTTGTGTTGACGGGTTGTTGCGTCTCGGCGGCAGCCTGCGACAACAAATCGGCAAACGCCTTGCTTTGAACGCCGTCCGAACCAAGCCCGGCTTGAATTGCGGCAAGAAGATTCGCCACCGCGTTGCCAGCGGTAGATTGAACATTCATCCCGGAAACCTGCGTCATGATTAAACCTTTCTCTCTTGATACGGTATCTTGTTACGCCTACGCCGTCCGCCGGATGGCAACAGGCGGACAACTGGAGCTATAGAGACCCGTCATTGCCTGCGGCGCGCCTGGATTTGTGTATCCCCGTTGCGGCAACTTCTCCCGCCGTACGGCATCGATGATGGTTTGAAGCAACCGCTGCGTCGCCGTTAGCGCCGCTTTCAAAGCCGCCGAATTACGCGTCGTGGCTTCGGAAAGCCGCATCCCTGACGCCTTCAGTTTCGCGCGCATATCGGACGTCACCTGCTTTAAAAGCTCCGGCTGGGCCGCGATAGCTTTCATGTTGGCGTGATAGTGAACGATCAACCTGTTCTTGCGCCGCAGAAGCTCCTGAATAGCCGGTACATCCTGCTTCTTCACAAGATTGAGCTCCTCGTTCAGAACAACGGCCAATTCGTTCATCACGTCCAGCATGGCCTCTGCCAACGGCTGAGAGTTCGCAACGGACGCCGCAACCGCGTTCATGAGGAACCTCCCGCCTGGACTTGGTTTTGGCTCTGCGCCTGCGCCCGGATCATTTCATCCTTGATGGCGTCGGACAGGCCAAAATGACTGCCTTGAGCTACCGCCTTGCCGTATTCCTGCACCAGAAAGCCGCGCATAATCTCCTCGCCATGGCCGCCGCCGAACATGCCGTCGACCTCCACGCCCTCGAACATCGGTTGCAACATCTGCGCCATGAACATGGATTCGAAATCCTTCGCTGCCTTGTCGATGGCCGCCATGTTCTTCGAGGCAACCGGCTTATGAAGAGCGCGAGTCACCAGCCCCTGCTGAAGCACGGTGTCGTCAAGGGATTGAAGAGCGCTGGCCACTACAAGACCTCCAATTCGGCCTGCAAGGCGCCCGCCGCCTTGATCGATTGAAGGATCGTAATCATATCGCGCGGGCCTATGCCGAGCGCATTTAGGCTCTGCACGACGTCTTGCAAGCTCACGCCGCTTTTCAGCATCGCCATTTTCTTGCCTTCGTCCTCATCCACCTTGATTTCAGTCCGCGCCACGGTGGTCGTCTGGCCGCCTTGCGACAGGGGCGCAGGCTGCGAGACTTGCGGCGTTTCATTGATGCGAATGGTAAGATTGCCCTGTGCGATTGCGACTGTATTGATACGCACGCTCTCGCCCATCACGATGACGCCTGATTGCTCGTCGATTACAACGCGGGCGATTTGATCCGGGACCACTTGCAGCTGCTCAATTTCAGTCATCAGGCCCACGACGTCGCTACGGCGCGAGTCCGGCACTAAAACCCGCACCGTAGCCGAGTCAACGGCTTCCGCTGCCTGAAGTTTCAGATCCTTGTTGATCGCCTCAGCAACACGGCGGGCCGTCGTGAAATCGGGATTACGCAACGACAAGCGCAACGAGCCGAGATCCGTCAGGCGGAAATCGATTTCACGTTCGACGATCGCGCCATTGGCAATGCGTCCCGCTGTCGGCACGCCTTTGGTGATGGACGCGCCCTGCCCTGCCGCGCTGAAACCTCCTACGGCAAGCGACCCCTGCGCGATAGCGTAGACCTCGCCATCCGCGCCCAGTAACGGCGTCACAAGCAACGTCCCGCCCATCAGGCTTTTCGCGTCGCCCAGCGTCGAAACCACCACGTCGACGTGCGATCCCTGAGCCGCGAAAGCCGGCAACGTGGCTGTCACCATCACAGCAGCGACGTTCTTCGTTTTCATCGTGGCGCCGCGTGTATTGATGCCGAGGCGTTCCAACATGCCGATGAGGCTGGTTTCCGTGAAGGGAGCGTTGGTAAGGCTGTCGCCGGTGCCGTTCAAGCCAACGACGAGGCCATAGCCAACGAGCATGTTGTTCCGCACGCCTTCGAAATCGACGACATCCTTGAGTCGCGAGGCGGCAAAGGCATTTTGGAAAGGGTTGAGAACCAGGAGGGCCAAGCCTATGGCCACAAGAAGGGCCTGCGCGCGCACGCGGCGCCTCTTCTCTGCTGGCTGGAGAGAGATGGGGAAAAGACATCTCGTCAATGAGATAGGCATGGCAACTCCTGATCCTCGGCCCCCTCTATGCGAACCGCGTGCCAGACGTCTCTGAGTCGCAAATTTTTATTTATCCCACTGTATTTAAAGGATAATTATGGTTTACGTTGCTCCCGGATATGTCCTAAGCTGCCGTCGGCATAGGAAGGCCCTTCCCTGCCGCTGCAAACAGGGAAAAAACGAGGGCAGAAATTGCCTATTAGAGGCTGTGGCTAGAGGTCAGAGGCTAGGGGGCCTGCTGTATGCAACATGAAAAACTACAAACGTCCCGCAATGATGCTACAATGTTGATAGGCTGACACTTAGCCTCTAACCTCTAACCTCTAGCCTCTAGCCTCTGCTTGGAGGGAACGTGATTAACAAGATTGATGGACCAAGCTCGATCCGCACGCCCCAGCCCGTGCGCCGCGCAGCCAAGACCCGCAAAGCAAGCGGCGTGAGCTTTTCCACGCACCTGGACGAAACCGATGAAACGGAAAGCGCCGCCGCTGCGCAAGGCGCCAGCCCTCTCGGCAACGTCACGGGTGTTCTCGGCATTCAAGAGGTGGATGACGCCCTCGCGCGCGCCGCCAAAGGCAAGATGCGGGCGCAAGACCTTCTTGATAAACTGGACGGCATACGCATGGATCTCCTGGCCGGTTCGCTATCGAAGGACAGGCTCGTGCATCTGGCCAAAGTTGTCGCAACACGACGCGCCGACGTCACCGATCCAAATCTTGCCGAAGTTCTTGACGAAATCGACTTGCGCGCGAAAGTAGAATTAGCGAAATTCGGAGGCTAGAGACTAGAGGTTAGGGGCTAGGGCGCTTGTTGTTATCGCGGCTTTTAAAACTTAACCTCTAACCTCTAACTTCTAGCCTCTAACAAATGGAGATCGAATAAAAATGGTAACCCTGCCTCCGAAATATACGCCGACGGAAAAAGAGCCTTATATGAATCCTGTCATGCTGGAATATTTCCGCCAGAAACTTCTGCGCTGGAAGGATGCCATCCTTAAGGAGGCCGGCACCACGCTGCAGGATCTGCAGGACGAAGGCGGTTTGCAGGAACCCGATGTTGCGGATCGCGCCTCGGTTGAAACCGAAGTCGCGCTTGAACTGCGCGCCCGCGACAGACAGCGCAAACTGATCAGCAAAATCGACGAAGCTCTTGATCGCATCAAGAACGGCGAATATGGCTACTGCGAAGAAACAGGCGATCCGATCGGCATCAAGCGTCTCGAAGCCCGTCCGGTCGCTACGTACACGATTGAAGCGCAGGAACGGCACGAACGCATCGAAAGGACGCAACGCGATGAACGGGAATAAGGCGCGCGCGCAAATTTTATCGCGTTATGGGCTTGTCCTTGCGGTTTTCGCGTGTCTTTTGGCGCCTGTCGGCAGCCGAGCCGCCGAGAAAACGGTTACGGCCACAGCGCCCGCCATGTCTGGCGTTCAGGAAGTGCTTCTGCAATACGCGAAGATCGGCAACAACGCGAAAGCTGGCGCTTGCACTGTGACTCCCGGAGAAATCACAAGCGCTCTTTACGCGAGCTTGAAAAGCTACAACGTGCCCGCCGTTTCCGTCATCGACGCAAAACCCGCCATGATCGGCGTCGCGCGCATCGAACTGATTCCGGAAATCGTTTCCCTCAATAGTCAGGGCGTGGATTGCACATCGTGGGTTTCTCTTGTGGCCCAGACGCAGAACACGCTACGTATTCAGCCTATTGAAACGCCGCGCAGCGTCATCGTCACCTACTGGCGGGGCGGCATGCTTGTCAACAGCAACCAAACTACGCATCCGCATGCCATCAAAGAGGCATTCGAGAAATTAAGCAGCCAGTTTTCCCAACAATACAAGCTCGACCAGCCGCCGGAATTGCCTAATCTGGATGCCCCGCCTGCGGACGCGAAGCCAGATATGGCTCCGGCTAACAAACCTGGCGGCAAATAAGGTCTTACGCCGTTGCTTTTTTCTGTTTTCTAAGTCTTGTTATGCCATAGGCGCATATGAGCCCTGTTGCAATGAGACCGATACCCAAAACAGGCCGGTACGCAAACCAACTGACGCCAATAATGACAGTTGAAAGCGTAATCGCCACGACAAAAGCCATAAGACCGGAAGCGAAGCCGGCGAACGCTTCCAAAAAAGGCAAAAAGGCAACCAAAAGAGTCAAAGGCCGGAGCAGCAGGAGTATGGCAAAAAAGATCAGCAAGAAACCGCCGCCGCGCCCTATCCACGTGAAAACAACTTGCCGGTGTTTTTCCGCCTGTATTAAATCCTCCGCGCTATAAGTGCCGCCTTTTATAAGACCAATCGCAAAGCCGGTTGTGCTCGCGTGTGGCACAAGCGTTTGGGCTTGCTGCCCTGCAACGACGCTGACGGTCTGCAACGGTATGCCCTCGAAGGTAACGCGAAGGTCGCCTGTTTGCGGATGGCTTTCATCTTCGCCTCGATAAAGCCCTGTCAAATTTTGCTTGAATCCAGCGGGCACTATAGCCAGTGATGGCGATAGCGATTGAAAGTCCGTCAGTTTGGAAAGAAGATCCCGGCTCAAAGTGTAAGCGCCGAGTTTAACCGACGCCGCGTCAAAGATTTCCGTACGGATAGGCATAAAAGGATTTTCGTGGCTTTGCCGAATATGAAAATCCGAAGATGAAATGGGCCTCTGTGACCACACTCGGTCATAGTTATAGGTTGTCGTTTTCGTTTGACTGCCACCTATTTGGTTTTGGGTTGTTGTTTGTTGTTTCTCTTCCCATTGAAACATTTCAACCGTGCGGCGCAGGCGCATTTGACTTGTTGCATCAATCGCAAACACCGGATCGCGAGGCGGCGTAGCGACTGTAACAGGACCAACGACATAAACCAGACGTTCGTTATTGTTGGCGTTGATTGTGTCGGGCGAAACAGCAACGACAGAATTTTGGGCTTCAGCCAGAGATTTAAGAGTCCTGACTTCGTTGCCTTCATTCCACCAAAGCAAGCCTGGGCCAACGACAAGAAAAAACAGCCCCAGGACAACGCCACCAAGTGAACTACTAAGGCGGCTTCCCCATCCTGTCGTTGTCGTTTCGGTTACTGAATCTGAAGGTGCATCGTCCATTAAATCCCCCATCGGAAGCCATCTGGGGGAAAACGCTAAAGATACAAATATTGCTTGTCTAGTGCCCAAACTCGAATAATTAATAAACCAAACTGTGCGCCACGTGGCCAAGTGAACCGAAAAGCCACAGACTCCAGCCGGCAAGCACATAGGCTGCAGCGATGAACAGGCCGTCGCGCTGCATCATACCGACCGCCAACGCCATCACGCCCAGCGAAGGCGGCAAATTCAAAAAAGGAATGGGAAACGCCATCAATACGGCTAAAAGCAACGCCAACAAGCTATGAAGCCGATCCAGATGAGGCCCCGCCAGCAAAAGAAAACGCGGACGGATTAAATGCTCGACACGCGTCGTACCACAAATACCGAGATCAAGGCCGCGGGTCAGCAAAGAGCGCCGGATCGTTCTGTGACGAAGCCAGCGCGGAAAAATTGGCATGTGCAAACCCAAAACCATCTGCACCGCCAAGATCACCATTGGCAAGCCGAACAAAATCGATAGGCCCGGCACCATGAAAATGGCGACGTTCAAAAGAGCCAGAACGAAAAGAAAAAAAGCAAAGCCGCGAACGCCGAACAACTGCAGCATCTGACCGACAGTTACGTCGCCGCCTCCGGCTACGGTCGTCCGCAGTTGCTTCAACAAATCGGAAACGGTTGGCGTAGCATTTGGCATTTACTTTCTTGCTGCCAGCAGCCTCGGCACCTCGGCAATGGCCTGATCGGCAAGGCGTTCCGCCTGCGCCGGATCGAGATGCGACGCCAACGCAGCGCGCGCAGCAGCCACAGCCTGATCGATCACGGCGGCGCGGACTTCGACAATGGCTTCTTCCTCGGCCGAACGTATGCGTTGCAGAGCCTTTTCCTCATGGCGTTGCAAGGCGCGTTTCAATTCGACGTCCGTCTGCTCGCGCAATTGCGCGGCTTCGGCCTTGGCGTGGGCGATGATTTCCTCAGCTTCCCGTAAAGCTTCACGTTGCCTTTTTTTGTAATCAGCCAACGTCGCCGAAGCTTCGGCATGCAGCTTCTTTGCCTGTTCAAGCTCGGCGCGCACCGCGGCGATTTCGGCATCAAGCGCGGCCAGAATCGGCTTCCGTCCCGCAACAAAAATGAGAATGAAAAAAAGAACGACTGCCAGCGCATACCAGTAGATGGGATCGGACAAAAATTCGATAATACCGGCCAATAAGTTGCCTTCGCCCGTCATCGTGAGACTCCGCTTATCTTAAGACCAGCGATTTTTTCGATTATGATACCGGCTAAATCCGCCGCGGAATTTTTCGCGTCTTTCAGAGCCGCTTCGCGCTGGGCATCGATTTTGCTTTCGGCTTCGGCCACGCGTTTGTTGAGATCTTTTTGCTGCGTTTCCATTTGCGCGGTAGCTTCTTTTTCGGCAGCGATGGCAATTTCATTCACCGTCGCATGCGCCTTGGCGCGAGCCTCGGCCAAAGCTTTTTCATAAGAAGTCTGCATAGCCCTTGCTTGTTCGCTCGCCTTCTCTGCTGCATCAAGATCAGCCTTCAGCACGTTTTGTCTGTTCGCCTGCGCGCGCTGCATCCGCGGCACGACGAAAAAATGCATCAGGACGTAAAGCAGTGGAAAGCAGATTGCCAGCCAGAACAATTGGCCAGGATAGAGGTTTGCATCCAGCTGAGGCAAAGTCTTTGCCTCTTCGGCAAGAACCGGCAACGGAAGCGACAACACGCTTCCTACCAACAACGACAGGATGCAAACCTTCTTCATGGCTTGTGCAACTTTAGTAAAAGTTACGTGGCGAAGATCAAAAGAGCGGCGATGACGAAGCCCATCAGGAGGACGAGTTCGTTTCCGGCAAAACCGATGAAGCCGACCAGTTTCATTTTGTTGTCGGCGGCGGGATTGCGCGCGATCGATGAAAGCCAGGTGGAGAACACGGTTCCCAGACCATAACCGGCGCCTATCGCCGCGCCGAGCATCGTGATGCCGACGCCGATAAATTTCAAACTCGCACCTTCCATGATAAAGCTCCTTTTTTGTCAGTCGTTGGTTAGGGTTGTACGGCCTTTTCCGGTTACCCGCTTAATGCATTTCAAGGGCATCATGCAGATAGACCGAACTCAGAATGGAGAAAATGTAGGCTTGAAGCAGCGCCACAAAAAACTCGAACGCGACAATAGTCACATTGAATATCACAGGCAAGACGCCAACCGCGACCAGCCAGCCAGAGCCCGCCAGCGCCGATGACATGCCCGCGAAGACTTTCATCAGGATATGCCCCGCCAGCATGTTGGCGAACAAACGCAAGGAAAGGCTGCAAGGCCGGATGAAGAACGAAATCATCTCGATGGGAACGATGACCGGCAGCAAAAACCACGGCACGCCCGATGGCACAAAGATTTTCGCAAACTTGGGGCCGTGTTTAATAAATCCCGTCGTAAGAACGACAACGATGACCCCCAGCGCCAACACGAAATTGACGATAAGCTGGCTCGTCACCGTATAGACGTGCGGAAACATGCCCAGCAAATTGCAGAACATGATGAAGAGAAAAATGGTGAAGATGAAGGGAAAGAAGGCTCCCGCCTTGGCGCCCGCCGCCTCGGATACCGTCGAACGAATGCCGTTGAAAAACATCTCGGCCAAAACTTGCCAGCGGCCCGGAACGACGGCCTTCGTGCGGACGGTCAATGTCATGAAAGCCGTGGACAGAATGACGGCCAACATCATGCAAATGGCCGAATTTGTGAGAGCGACGGGATGTCCCGCGATAGAAAACAACGTCGGCGAGAAGTTGTGAATCTCGAATTGTTCAATCGGTGAAGGAAACGCCATTTTAGTCCGTCCTCTTGTCTTCTTCCCTTTTGTCTTCTTCCGGCCTTTCGTCTTCTTCCTGTTTACGCTGGCCTTCCAGCGCACGCCACACATTCATGACCCCGGCTGCGAAACCGATGAAGAGCATCGCAACAATGCCCCACGGCGTCGTTCCCATCTCGCGGTCGGCCAGCCAACCCAAACCCGTGCAGACCAACACCGTCACGACAAAGTCGGACCCGATGCGGGTGACGCTCGCCGTGTTGCGATTCGTCTTTGCCGTTTCCGGCGGCCTTATTCCCGCCTTCTCTCCGGCCTGCCGGATCCGCGCCGCCAGCGCGTCCAGCTTGTCCCGTTCAGGATCGTTGGTCATCCGCGTTTGCGCCTTGAAATCGCGCGCAAGGTAGGGGTCACGCGCCGTTGAGTCAAGGAGGAACCGCGCCTTCGGATTGATTTCCGGCGCCTTGCGTTTTTTGCGCCGCCGAGGGCTCAGCGGCGGCCTGCATTGCCTTGTCGTGATTGTATTTCCAAAGCGCCAGACAGAACGTGCCGACCGGCACGAAAAACAGCGACAGCGCGCCGATCAGCATGCACCACCGGATCAGCTTCATACTGGGCGGCGGGGGCTTGCAGTCCATCGGGTTTTGGGGGGCGAGGTTCATGACGAGAGGCTAAGATATTTTTCGATCAAAGACAAAAAGGGAACGCGGCGCGCCGAAAAACAACCAGTTGCAGATTGTCGCTTTCGGTGGCAACCGGCGCTTTGAGGCCGGTTATCATCAACAAGCTGCGGCTTGTTAAATGACCACAAAAACAGGCGTTTTTTGACCATGGTGGATGGGTGGACGCGAGGGGAAATGTGGATAAGGTGTTGATATTATTGGTGTAATTTGGTTTTTGTCAAGACCTCCACCAGCGTCATTCCGGGGCCTGTCACTTGCTCGTGCCCATACGTGCGAATTTGGGGAGGGACTTGATTAGCAAGTGACAGGAACCCGGAATCCAGTCCGTCAATTCACGAGACCGCACTTGCGGATAGAGTGACTGGATCCCGGATCAATTTTCTTTCGCCGCAAAAGCGCCGAAAAGAAAATTGTCCGGGATGACGTCCCTTTTTATTTTGTTTGGCACAAGTGAACAAGTGTCCGGGATGACGCTTGTGGGTTGGGCTATGCCTTCACTTGCAAAACACCCTCACCCTCCCAAACGCTAACGCCCGCTGGGGCGGGCGAAACTTTTATGCACCCCTCCCCTAACTCCTCCCTCAAGGGGAGGGGAACTGATTGCGCTATTTAGAACAGGTCCCCAAATAAGGAAATAGAATAGGAATATATTCCTTGCTTTTTTGGCTGGATTGCTGTAGTGGTGGGTTGTTTGACGTTGAGGAACATACATAAGGGATTTACGGGGGGCCTACGATGAGCAAGCAGGCGCGAGCGGCTATGTTACGGCGGGATCTGGATGAGTATTTCAGGAAATGGAAGCGGATTATGAATACGTTGCCTCCGAAACGGGGGTGGATTTGCAGCCTTCGCGTGGCGCTGGAGATGTCACAGCAGCAGCTCGCCGACCGTCTTGACGTCACGCAGAACACCATCCTCAACTATGAGCGGACGGAAGCCGCGGGGACGATACGGCTCGACACTTTGAAGCGGGTCGCAAAAGAGCTCGATTGCAAACTCGTCTATGCGCTCGTGCCGAAAAAAAGTTTGGAAAAAACTTTCGTGGTCCGCCGTTTTCAGATCGCTTGGGATAGGCTGATGCCAAACACCAAACCACGCGTCTATTCGGCCAAAGCCGCGGCGATGCTTGCCAGAGCGTGTGTGGAGAAACTCAAGGGGAGCAGGATTTGGTGAGGAAGTGAGATAAAACCGTTATAGCGGCGCGGCCTTAGGTGATCGATCATGACGATGGGCGCGGGGCGCCTTCTTGTCATGAGAAATATTTCTATTGTTTATTTTTTCGCACACCTTATTCCAAAAAGCGCGTATTTCCTCTGGAATATCCTTCCATACTATTTTTTTGGCAATATCAATTGGCGGCTTTTTTTGCGTCTGCCAGCCTACAACCAGCATCTCAGCGTCGGTAAGCAGCTCACATGTTTCGACGGCGATCTTCTCTTTATTATAAATGCGCTTTGTATTGGCCGCGATGCTTCTCGCACAATCGCGAAAACGGATGTGCCCCAAAGTCAAACGCCGGATATCATGGCGAACGCCGCGAATATAGGCTTTGAAACCGTATTTTTTATGACTATTTTTCATTGTTATTCATAATCTAAATTTTACGGCAGTAAGGTTTCACCTCCCTCAAAGAAAATCAAGTTTGATTCTTGGTTAATATGGTTTCATCGACGTTTAGTTATTACGAAAAAACCGGGATAACGGATTTTTTACAACACCCCAAGCATACTTGCCACCAGTGGATGGCGGACGATGTCGCGGTCGGTAAGTTGTATGACAGCGATGCCGGGCACGGGCGCGAGGCGTCTGGCGATGTCGTTCAAGCCGGACATGCCTTCGAGCAAATCGCTTTGATCGGGATCGCCCGTCAGAACCATCGTCGAGTGCCAGCCGAGGCGCGTCAGCAGCATCTTGATCTGGTTGTACGTGCAGTTCTGCGCTTCATCAATCACCACGAACGCATTGTTGAGCGTGCGCCCGCGCATAAAGCCGATGGGCGCGATTTCGATCGCGCCGTCCGCCAGATATTGCTTCAGGCGCTTGCTGCCCATCCGGTCGTTCAGCGCGTCGTAAAGCGGGCGGAGATAAGGCGACATTTTTTCCTGAATATCTCCCGGCAGGAAACCGAGCGTCTCGCCGGCTTCAAGCGCAGGGCGCGAGAGGACGATGCGATCGACGCTTCCGGCTTCGAGCGCTTCGACGGCCGCACTGATGGCCAGATATGTTTTGCCCGTGCCTGCGGGGCCGACGGCCATGACAAGGCTGTGCTTCGCCATCGCTTCAAGCAGCGCCGCCTGATTGGCGTTCTGCGGCTTGACCTTGCGGACGTAACTTTGGTCGCGGCGTTCAAAAGAGGGGTTGTTCAGAGGATCCCAGGGCGATCCTGACGCGTAGAGCGGTTCGACATTATGTCTTTTATCGGTATGACGGTCGTTATGATCAAAACGGGCATGCCGTTTTTTCATGGAGCCCTCGCTTCCGTCCGGCAACCCCGCCAGACATGCGTTAAAGCAGTCCCACCACGGAACCGCGAAAAAATAGTCGAAAGTGCAACAAGGGAAACAGCGCCGCTAGCGGATGCGTAAGGGGAGGTTGTCCAAAGCTTGCGAATGACCTGGCCTCGCTTTTCCCGAAACGGCTGGGCTTGCCCAACCAAGAGAGTTCAAACCCTTACCGAACTCTTTTCATATTTTAGGTTTCGAAAGTTAAGAAGTCACTAATAAAGTGCGTGGAGCGCCCAAAAACCACAAGCCCTTGTGTCAGGTGGGGAGTTAGGGCGCTAACTAGAGGTGCGGGGTGTAGGGTGCGGGGTAAGGGATTCAAAGAAGATTTCTCTCGTACCCCGAACCTCGCACCATACACCCCTTGCTTGACAGCCGCGCCACCGCCCCCTACCCTGCGCCCTCTTTCGAAATAAGGATGATGAAAATGAAAGTTACTAATTCTCTCAAGGCGCTCAAAAAGCGCGACGTGAATTGTAAGGTCGTCAAGCGCAAAGGTCGCGTTTACGTGATCAACAAAAAGAATCCCCGCTATAAAGCGCGGCAGGGTTGAAGGCTAGCGCGTAAAGCCGCGTACTTGCCGTGGTTTATCCTTTTTTTCTCACTTCCTTGGGCGCGTCGGCTATAATCCGTTAAGGCAGCCTCGACGTGAGTTTTCCTGTTGGCATCGTTTCCTCCGTCCGGGTTTGGCCGCTGATGGGAGGTGCTTTATGGCTCGCTATCTTGATATGATGCTGATGCCGGACGAGCATGTTATTTATGTCGCCAGGCTTCATTCGTCCATCTATCGCGATGGCCTTTTTACCTTGTTGATCGGCGCTTTGCTGGGCAGTTTCGGCGATCGTGCCGCGCTTTCTCTTTCGGGGGAGGAGGTTGCAGACATCGTGCATCTGCCGCTGATGTTTATCGCCCTCATGATCGTCGCGATAGGAGCGCTTGAGTTGTTCTTCACTTTTCTCCGGCAGATTTCGACGGAATTGGTCGTGACCAATCATCGCATCATCGTCAAATACGGTTTCTACGGCGCCCAAATTTACGAAGCCTTGTTAGGAAAAGTTACAAGCGTCGATATCGAGCAAACGATGCTGGGCCGTTTAGAAGGATACGGCACCGTTATCGTAATGGCCCCGGCCAGCAAGATTCCGCCCGTCGATCACGTGGCGCATCCTTTCCGCTTTCATTCCTATGTCATGCATACTGTTCAGCAGGCCGCGGGGGGAGAAAAACATCCCGCCATCACTGAGGAAAAAACGCGCCTGTTGGAATCAGGTTCGAAAGGCAATTAGGCCTTTACGCAAGCATATTGAGCAAGCTGCTCGTGCCGGATGTGCTTGACGTGCTGTCCGTGGACGATGCCGCCGAATAGCCGGAGACTGTGTTGTCGGTGTTTCCGGTAAAGCTCGTCCATGACGTGCCGGACTCGCCCGCTATTTTCGCGCCGAGCGCATCGAGCGAGGTCAATGTTGAAATCAGCGTCGTCTGTTCGCTCGCCGGAACCTTGGAAAGAAGGGTCGTCACTTCCGACAAGGCCGAATTGAGGCTGTTCAGCGTTCCGGAAATCGTGTCCTGATACTGGGAAAGCGTGCTTTGCGTCGCGCTGTCGTCAGCTGCCGTGTTGTTTGTCGCCGTATTGATCGCGTCTTGAACCGCGTTCATCACCGATTGCGCTTGATCCGCGATATTCGAAAGGTTTGTTGCAATGCCCGTTTTGGAACAAGCATCCGCCTGCATCAACACGGCCTGAGCCACGCCGCTTGCCAAGGACAATTTGGCGTCGGGGGTTGTTGCGCTGTTCATTTCGTCGGCGGTTGGAATAACGACGTTGCCGTTGCCGTCTGTGGGAAAATTGTAGGTGTGAAAGCCGCTGTTCGCCATCAGTAAATTGAACAAATCGTCGCCCGAACTGTCGGCTGAACTATCGGTCGAACTGGAGTCGCTTGAATCGCCATTCAATATCGAGACAAGGTCGGGCGATGACGACGACGATGTTGAGTTGCTTGTCGTGTTGTTGCCCAACAGCGCGTTCAGGTTGGCTGTCGTTAATGTTTGGCTGTTAATTCCACCGATGGCTGTCATGGCGGCTTACTCCTTTCGCTTAAGGCGCACGTGCTCCCATACGAATGAAGCAAGCGGCATGCCAGAACGGGGAGCCAAACGCGTCTTATGATCTCAAGGGGATAGGTGTCTTTTCTCGCGCCAGACATGAGAAATAATGGCGGTTTTTTTCAACATGAGGACAAACTTGCCTAGGTGGAAGGAGGGCTGCAAGGGCGGATGCCATTAAGAAACACTTTTTGCCGCAGGTGGTTGCCTATGGTACAAAAACGGGGAGCAAGTCATGGAGGCCGGCATGAAGCGTTATATTCGTCAGGGAATTCTCATTCTGGTGGTGCTGCTGGCTTTCCTTGACGCGGGAAAGGCGTTCGCCGAGGTCACTTTCCCGGACAAGCCGCCGCCGCAAGACTTTTTCGTGGATCGGGCGAACCTGATAACGGAAAAAGACCGTCAAGCGATTAACCAGACGGCGCAGGCTCTGCTGCGGGAACAGCGCATTCCCCTGTTCGTAGTCACGATCGACGCCCTTTCGAGCTATGGCGCAAGCGGCCTTGGCATCGATGGCTATGCGCGCGAGCTTTTCAATCATTGGGGCATCGGAACGCCCGAACGCAATTTCGGTATTCTGTTGCTGGTCTCGGCGGGCGACCGGCAGGCGCGCATTCAGTTGGGCGCGGGATTCGAACATGCCCACGACGCCCAAAGCAACGACATCATGCAGTCCCTGATCGTTCCCGCTTTCAAGCGCGGCGACTACTCGACAGGCATTACAGACGGCGTGCGCGGCCTTGACGCCATGGCGCGCGGCTTGCAGCTTCCTATGCCGACCGTGCCTATGTGGTATTGGATTGTCCTGATCGGCGGGGCAATTCTATTCATCGCCTTCATCGTCAATCTGTTCAAAAACGGCAAATCCGGCTGGGCGTGGGCTTTGCTTGCGATGTTGGGCGTGGCGCTTTTCTTTTTGATGCGTAACGCCGGAAAAGGCGACGGCTCGTCAGGCGGCTTCGGCGGCGGATCGTCGGATGGCGGCGGCGCGTCAGGGTCGTGGTAGGGGTGGGTTCGCGGCTACACGCCTCACCCCTCCTTCAAAAAACATTCGCTGCGGATGACATAATCCCAAGGCGCGGGAGAATTTTCTTTACCGAAAAGCTGTGCATTTCTTCGTAAACGCTTGTCATCGCGTCTTCCGCAAAAACGATCGCGTAGCCGTGTTCCTACGCGTCGCGGGCGGTCGATTTATCCCTTCGTGACCGTAAATCCGGTTGGGCCCGGCGCAACCACGAAATTATAAACCATCTCCGGCACAGCCGGCTGGCCGCCGAAAAACGAGAAAACCTGCGACGTCATAGTGTTGGCCCGGATGCGGAGATTCACAGGATTGCGGAGCAACGTCACAACGGGGTCGGGATAAAACGGCCGAAGAATGGCCTGCACCGAGCAGCGCGTGATAACGACAGCGCTACCGGCTGCGATACGCGGAACGGGGCAATTCATCAAAAGCGATTGCGTGACGACGCTGCAGTCGGGAACGGCGCAAACATCGAGATAGAGCGGCATCCGCGCACCTGTGCCGAAAGCCGGTTCGAACCTGAACACAAGAGCAAAGGCGGGGTTGACGGTCGCCTGAGCCCCCGATGAAGCAAGGAGGATCAGCGCCGCCACAATCGCCGCAGGGATAAAACGAAATCGCATGATGGCCTCACTAAGTCTAAACTGGCAGACCTATTTCATAACGCTGGCAGAACTTACTGGCGTTTTCAATTGATCGCGCATTTTTTCAAGCAGGCTGTCGATTTGTCCGCCGTTGCTTTGAATGATGGCGGCGTATTCCTGACGCTGGGTGACGCTGAGGCTGACTCCCTCGATGATGATGTCAATCACATTCATTTTGCCGTTCTTCTGGCGCACGCGCCAATCCATCGACGCGGGTTGCGAACCGTCGGAATGAAGGATTTGACTCAACACGATCGTATCCATGTCCGTTTCAGGACGCGTGCCAACAATCTGGAATTCTTCTCCGGTGGACAAAACCAAGCGGTTGCCATAGTTCCTGATCGCTAACTTCTTAAACAAATCCATATATTCTTCTTGCTGGCTGGGCGTCGCGGCGTTCCATGCGCGACCAATGACAAAGTGGCTAATGGTTTTAAGGTCAAAAGAATCGTCGAGAATCTTGCCGAACTCGGCGTTACGCTTTTCGACGGTCATTTGTTCGTCGGAACTAATCATGATCGCGCGATCAGCCACGTCTTGAACGAATTTCCCGGCGGGCGTCTGTATGGCTTGATCGTGCGCTTGCGTCGCGCCGCCAGCGTCTGCGGCATAGCCAAGCGTGGGCGCAGCCAAAAGGATAGAAAAAACCAGCAAAAACAAATTCAACAGACGGGGCATTTCAAGGACTCCTGAGATTAATTTGTTGATATTCTAGGTTCTCGTCTTGATTCAATCCTTCCCGAATTGAATCGAGAATCTTGCGCACGCTTTGATTGGGATAGGGATGGATAAGCGATAAAACCTTGTTTCGGACTCCGGCTTTCGGATCAGGCTCGCCCAATCGAAGATGCTCGCATAAGGCGCGGGCTTCGGCGAATGTTTTTACTGTATTGGCGGCTTCAACACCAACGGCTCCGGCTTCGTTGAAGCCCACATTGCGGCCATTGTCGAGAAAAATCAGCGGTTTTTCGAACAAGGGGTATTCAAAAATAAAACTTATACCATCGGTTAGCATGGCATCGGATCCGCAAAAAAGGGGGCCATAATCGGCGCCTTCGACCAATGCCGTATTCGGCAGACTTTTCCATTCATCCAGAAAAACGTTGAGCGACTGCTGTGTCATGGTTTGCGTATCGATCAGTTTATCAAATAAAGACGGATGCGGTTTGAGGACGATGTCGAAATCGGTTGTCGCGCGCGCCCAAGCCAGCATGTCTTGATGCATTTCAGGAAAAGTGGCGAAGTTGAGCCACGCAGATTCAACGCTGTGATGGGGCGCCCAAATCAGACGAAAACGCCGTTTCTCGTCTTGCGCCGGAATGGGCCAAAAGGGCGGCCTGTTTTTGGCCTGAAGCAGGCGGTCAAATTTGGGATAACCACTGCAAATGACGTTATCAGCCCCACGAACTGCCGTTTTTCTGAACATCTCTTTATGCATTTCCGTTTCGCAAAAAATCCGCCAGCACAAGCGATGAAAAGTCTGATCCGTTTGCAGATTGCGATCCGCCGCATCGGGAATTTCTGCCGTAACGTAGCGGCGCACCGTCATAAAGCCATAAGGCACATAGCATAGACGCGCGAAGTTAAGTTCCCGCGCGGCGAATCCCGGCGGCAACGTGCCCTCCCAAGGCGCCTGGCGAAAAATAATATCGGGCTTGAGGGCCTTGATAATATCGAGTCCTTCATAACTATTCGGCATATTCAAACGTATATGAGGCACATTAAGGCGCGTCAGCTCGTCATGATTGATATGCTCGTCTTTATATTGACCGCGCGGTCCTGCTAGCCAGCGATTGACCGTGGCTACACTGGGTTTAAAATCATCGGCCTTAAGCATGGCGTCATAAATATCTGCATAAGCATCCCAGCTTTCGACATTGTGAACCAGAAAAAGGCAGCGAACTGGACGCCGTCCATGAAGCGAGCGTTGCGCCACCATATTGATCGTTTGCTGAATATTGCGGGAAAGATTTTCAACGGCTGTTAAACGCGCGCTCATATTGTCCACAGCCGATGCGATGGAGCCTATAGCCGACGTGATGAGCTTGATTGCGGTAAGGTTTTCCTGGTGTTCGCTAGACATAAAAATCTCCCACTACCCTTCTAATCCAAAGGAGTTGGCGAAACCAGAGATGATCCAGACCGAATCAATCGATAAACTTTTGAATCGGAATGTAAAAATTTGCTCAGAATTCCTCAGTATACACGCGCGAGCGAAGCTAATCCTTCGCTTTTCCTCACCGAGAGGCCCCGGAGCAAATTGTTCGTCTATCTGAAATGCCGGGGAACATTGTTTGCAGGCATTCGGCCATCTCAGCAATGACGGAATCCCATTCTCCCGCATTTTTTTGGCGAAAGAGACGCATGGACGGATACCAGAATGTCGTATTGCCTTCCGTTTTCCACCGCCAATCGGTGCCCACAGCGGGAAGGAGCGTCCAAACGGGCTTGCCAAGCGCGCCGGCCAAGTGCGCCGGCGCTGTATCCACTGTAATCAGCAAATCAAGTTCGGCGATAACGGAAGCCGTTGCGGAAAAATCGGTCAGACAGGGCGAAAGATCTTTCACGCGGTCGTGATAGGGAGAAGCTTCAAGCTCAGCAACGCTACGCCCGACCTGAAGGCTGAACCATTCGATCCCCGGCATATCGAGCAGAGGTGCTAATTCGGGAAAGCGCAAACTTCGGTTCGCGTCGTTGACGTGCCCCGGATTACCCGCCCACACGATGCCGATGCGTTTGGATGCCGATGCGTTTTTATCAAAAGGAAAAACGCTTTTTTCCGGCGGACGAAGGTAAGGCCCTCGCCAAACATCCATCGACGCAAGGCCCAAGGCGTGAGGCAAGCTGCACAAGGGCAGGCACGCGTCCATAGGCTGAGGATCGTCAAGCGGAGAAAAAACGGCCTCAATGCAAGAAGCCGTGGCAGCTAAAGTTTGCAGCGATTTTTGCGCGAAAACAAAAAGCTTGCAGCCCTTTTCGGCCAGCAGCGGCGCGAAGCGGAGAAACATGATGGCGTCGCCCAACCCCTGATCGTTCCAGAGAAGAACGCGGCTGCCTTGAGGAAGATCGTTTCTCCATGCGGGAATTCCCCAAGGGCTTTCGATAGCGCTGGGCAATTTCAGGCGCCATTCATAAGCCTTGAAACCCTCGCGCCACCTTTCTTCCTGCAAAAGAAGATTGGCCAGATTAAAATAGGCGCGCGCTTCATTGGCGGTATCGTTTAAGGCTATCGCCTGCCGGTAACAGGCTTCGGATTTATCGAATTGCTTCAAAGCCTTCAGCGTCATGCCAAGATTGATCCAGCCGGACGCATCTTCGCGGTAAATCTCCAGCAGTTTTCTGAAAACGGATTCACTTTCCGTTAAATGGCCAAGACGGTAAAGAAAATTGGCATAATTATAGAGCAAGTCCCTGTTTGTTGGATGTCTGGCAATGGCTTTCCGGTAGCGATCCTCGGCCTTGTCTTTTTCCCCAAGCAGGACGATGCCCAAAGTCAGATTGACCCACGCCGCCGCATTTTGAGGATCGAGCGCTGTCGCTTTTTCCCAGACTTGAACGGCCTCGGAAAGGCAGCCTGTTTTCTGAAGAACGACGCCGTAGTTATAGGCCACGTCACCCCGTTCAGGGAGAGCCTCGCAAGCTTGCTTTAAAAAAGATTGCGCCTTTTGCAAATCCCCTTGTTCCGAACAAAGAACGCCGCGAATAAAATGAATCTCAGGCGCCGGAATGCCGCCTTCGGCCTCATGGCAAAGCCGTTCGGCGCGAAGAAAGTCGCGTTCTCCGATCGCTTCGGCAACACGTTGTTTGAGTTCTTCGCGGGACATGCTTGCCCATTTTAAACGGTATAATCTCTTCCAAGTCCTAACAAAGGAATGTCCGGCGTGCCAGCATCTTCCCAAAGACATTTTGCAAGCTGTGAAGAATAGGGCTATTCGTGGATCATGCAGCCGCCGGAAAAGGACCCGAACGACAACGGCCATCACGACAGCCCATCGCCACGGACAATGCTGTTGGTGATTCTGGTGTTGCTCGTTGGGGGTTACTTTGTGTGCATGAAGCTGATTGAAATGTCGCTCATCCAGGATTGCGCGATGTCAGGCCGCCATAATTGCGCGCCTTTGACTGACATTACAGGAAGGCCCCAGTAGCTTGGACGCTTAGGAAGTTTTGTACGAGAAATGCCTTAAGAGGAAATTATCCGCAGAAAAAACGCCAGAATCCATAAACGGCAAGCATGCAAGCACATGCGTCATCTTCCATGAATTCAAGGAGAAGAAACACAAATAACCTCCGAAACAATCCTCTCTCTTTCTATTCTATCAATGATAAAGGGGTTGGGTTAATCGCCCCTTAATTACGCTTTAGGAGGAACCAAAACATACGCCTGACCACATTCCAGGATATGCTGCATTGAATCTTCACGATATTTTATGCTTGAAATTTTGCTAACTTTAGCAAACTCTTCAGTGCCTTCCGTTCCCTCCGTTAAGCCCCCCATAAAAGACTCGTTAAGTGTTTGTGGCCTATGGTCGGAGTGAATTTGCCCCCCAATTAACCCTCTTAAGGAGAATGAACATGGGAAGAATTGCTCTTGTTACTGGTGGAACAACCGGCATTGGCGCTTCGATTTGTAAGGCCCTGAAAGCTGCCGGTTACAATGTTGCCGCGAACAACGTCGTTTATAGCGATGCCGACAAGGCTTTCGAGCAGGAAACCGGCATCAAGGTATTTCAGTGGGACGTCGCGAGCCCCGATCAATGCCTCAAAGGCGTCGAGACCGTCGCAGCGACGATGGGCGGCCCGGTTGAAGTTCTGGTGAACAACGCCGGGATTACGAAAGACGGCATGATGCACAAGATGCCGGTTGAGAATTGGGATAAGGTTATCACCGTCGATCTGAGTTCGTGCTTCTTCATGTCGCGCGCCGTCATCAATAGCATGCGCGAGAAGGGCTTTGGCCGTATCATCAACATCAGCTCGATCAATGGCCGGGCTGGCCAGATGGGGCAGACGAATTATTCGGCCGCGAAAGCCGGCATCATCGGTTTCACAAAAGCTCTGGCGCAAGAAGCCGCGCCGAAGGGAATCACGGTGAACGCCGTAGCGCCGGGTTATACGTTGACGGAAATGGTCAAGGCCGTTCCTGAAGCCGTTCTCAAAACAATCGTCGAGAAGATTCCCGTCGGCCGTCTTGGACAACCGGAAGAAATCGCTCGTACCATCGTCTTCCTTGCCGCCGATGAAGCCGGATACATCACCGGGGAAACCATCTCGGTCAACGGCGGCCAGCGGATGGATTAAACCCGCTTGCTTTGTTCAAAAATTAACGCCTCTTCCAGAAATGGAAGGGGCGTTTTTTTGTTGTTTTTAAGCCCTTCGACAATCATTTGTCATGAAGGCCAGTCGGCACTATTTTAAGTTCTGAGAACTTCCGAAGAAAGCGCTACATGGAACAGGCCATACATAAAATTCACATCAGCACGCACGGCAAAGGCTTGTACGAAATCAGCGAGCCTATTGAACGATGGGTTGGCGAACAGAAACTCCAGACGGGTTTGCTGACGGTTTTCGTGCAGCACACGTCGGCTTCGCTGATCATTCAGGAGAATGCAGACCCGGATGTCATTCGCGACTTGAATGATTTCTTCGGCCGCATTGCGCCTGAGGATCACGGCCTCTATAGGCACGTTGCCGAGGGCGCGGATGATATGCCCGCGCATATTCGAGCATCTCTCACCCAAACGCATCTCGCCATACCGCTGCAGAAGGGCAAACTGATGCTAGGGGTGTGGCAGGGGATTTATCTTTTCGAGCACCGTTCCTCCGCGCATCGGCGGACGGTTATTTTGCATCTGATGGGGGAAGATGGCGGGTAGGTTGGAGGTGGATAGCAGCGTGCTGGAAAAGATGAAATTGGAACGCATTTTAGGTATAATGTGTTAAATGTTCACAACATTTTACCCCTAACACTTGGATAGCTAGACTTCCACTAGCTAACTTACAAAAGAAAACGCCACATCATGGCCAAGCTATCCACTCAAGACGCCGAGCGTTTTTATTTTGAACAGTTTCGCAGGGTATACACTTTGCCAGATGGCAAAATCGATTATGGCGATAAGCCAGATATCATTTTAAACACCGGCCTGAAAACCATTGGTATCGAGGTGACACGCCTCTATCTCACGGCAGGTGGCCAGCTTGCAAGTGAGCAACGGCAAAAGCCGTTTCGTGAAAAGGTTGTCAGATCCGCACAGGAAATTTATCGCGCCACGGGTGGAAGTATAGAACTATCTTTCAACTTCAATCCAGCTGCTCCAATCACCCCAGATCGGTTGAATACTTTACCAGCCGAACTAGCCAATATTGCAAAACGCATGGATGCTAACGCACTCGGCAAAAGTGGTCAGATATATCCTCTTCAGGTGATACCGGAAATCGCAAATATCTACTTTACCGGCGAGCATTATTCAGACCCACATTGGCGAATCTTTCAAGTATCCAGTCTAACAGAAATGTCCTTCGCAGCGCTGGAAGCTATCGTTCGAGAAAAGGAGGTTAAATCCAAACAATACAAAAAATGCAACTCCTACTGGCTTTTAGTCATTGTAGATTGGACTGACCGTGGCCAAAATCAGGAGATAAGAGTAGAAGGCCTAAATATTAGTTCGAAAGTTTTCAAGAAGATCATCATTTACAAGTGGGGTTATAATCATATTGTCGAAATAAAGGCGTGAAAAGAGCATTATCGAGCCAACTGCCAAACCCGAATGGCACCCCCTACGAGATTGCCGTCGCTTCCGCCTTACCCTATCGCCACCCCTCCCCGCTCTTCCGTGCGGATGCGGACGACTTCATCGAGGGGCAGGATGAATATCTTGCCGTCGCCGACTTCGCCTGTCTTGGCTCCCTTGACGATGGCGTTGATCGTGGGTTCGACAAAACCCTCGTTCACCGCGATTTCGAGGCGGATTTGGCGCAGCAGGTTGCCCATTTCCTTGGTGCCGCGGTAAATTTCCGTCACGCCTTTTTGGCGGCCATGCCCCAGAACCTCGGAGATTGTCATGAGGTTCACGTCAGCCTTATACAACTCGTCACGGACGGCATCCAGTTTGTGCGGTTGTATGATCGCGATGATCAGTTTCATAGCCCCTGCCTCTCCTCTTGCAATGTTCCGCCTGGCCGCTTTTTATTCCAGCATCGTGTAGGCGCGTTCATGGTGTTGCGTGAGATCCAGCCCCATATCCTCTTCCTGCGCGGTCACCCGCATGCCGATCACAAGATCGACGGCTTTAAAGATGACGGCCGTGACAACGCCTGAATAGAGGAGCGTTATAGCCACCGCTTTGAGCTGCACGATGAACTGCGCGGGATTCCCGAAAAACAAGCCGTTATTGCCGGCATCGTTGACGATCTTGGCCGCAAAAAGGCCCGTGGCCAGTGCGCCCCAAATGCCGCCGATGCAATGGACGCCAAAAGCGTCGAGCGCATCGTCATAGCCAAGCTTTGGTTTGATGATCGCCGCGGCCAGATAACAAAACACGCTCACCAGCACCCCGATGGCCAGAGCGCCGCCGATGGTCACATACCCGGCGGCAGGCGTGATCGCAACCAAACCCGCCACGACTCCAGAGCAAATGCCAAACAGCGTCGGCTTGCCGCCGCGCAGCCATTCAATGACGGCCCAGCTCAACCCCGCCGCAGCGGCCGCCGTGTGCGTCGTTACGAAGGCATGCGCCGCGAGCGCGCCTGCCGAAAGCGCCGAACCCGCGTTGAACCCGTACCAGCCAAACCACAGGAGCGCCGTTCCCAGTGCGACAAAGGGAAGATTATGCGGCAAGGGAATGCTCTTCTCCGCGCCCTTCCTGCGGCCAATCATCAAAGCCGTCACAAGCGCGGCAACGCCTGCGTTGATGTGAACCACCGTGCCGCCGGCAAAGTCCAGGACTCCCATATCGCGCAAGAAACCGCCCACGCCCCACACCCAATGGCAAATCGGCGCATAGACGAACGTGAGCCAAAGGATCATAAACGCGACGAAAGACGAGAACTTCATGCGCTCCGCAAAGGCGCCGAGAATAAGCGCGGGCGTAATCACCGCGAACATGCACTGGAAAATCATGAAGACCTGATGCGGGATCGTCGGCGCATAATCCTTGTACGGCTCAGACCCGACGCCATCGAGCATGAGCCAGTCAAAGCCGCCCCAAAACTTGCCGGGCGCGAAGGCCAGGCTATAACCGTAAACAACCCACAAAATACTCACAAGACACAGCACGAAGAAACACTGCATGAGGATGCTCAGGACATTTTTTCGCCTCACCATCCCGCCGTAAAAAAAGGCCAGTCCGGGCGTCATGAGCATGACAAGGGCCGTTGAAACCAACACCCAAGCTGTATCTCCCGTATTCATAAGCTACCCCCTGCCGTTTTTGTCCGTTTCGTTCGTGCTTGAACTGCGAATCCTTTGTCCAGATTCGAATTCTGCAAGCGGGTGTAATCTAAAAGAAAAACCCCCACAAGGGGGTTATTCTTTAGATGGCGTCATCTTAGGAATTGGCTCGGCCCTTGGCCTCGCCGCCATTTAAGCACAAGGATTCTGACATAGACCGATTCTTTTCTTAATAACTTTTTGACTGTTATAAAGTTGTTAACCTTGTAATGTTTAAGAATCATTCTTCATGCCTCATCCCTTCTTCCAAACGCTCCGGAGTTCACATGTTGCTATCTCCTCCCCCCCTCTGCCGTTGGTTCGCAAAACCATTCTGCCTTCTTTTCATACTTTTTGCCGTGCTCGCACCGCAAGCAGCACGGGCGGATACTTATTCTACCTTCGTTAATCATTCTATCCCTGGAGGAAGAACGTTCTGCATCGATAACAATACTGATCAACTTGTCGACATGAGTTTCTGTCAGTCAAATACGAGCAACACAACGGCAGGAAAGACCGAGGGAAATTTCAACGCGGTCAATTCGGCGGGCGTCGCTCTCGCCGGAGCCAGCATTTCTTCCACGGGAAGCGCGGTGCAAAATTCAGCCTCCGGCGGTGACCAGCCTAGTTACTGGTGCAGCGCGGGAAGCGATTCGTTCGGCTCCTCAAACTATTGCTCTTCGACGTCGGCAAGGGCAGCCTATCAGTGCCAATCCGCGAAAGACGCTGATAGTGTCACTAAACTTCAATGCTCGTCCCCGACACCCAGCCAACCCAGCGCAACGGACTTGGTTGACAAGTATGATTATGACGACGTATCCGCTTCCACGCCCAATTTATCCATCCAGAGCGTAGGGATTGGCGGCAATTACAACCGCACGGTCTTTTCCGACAGCGCGTCCGGCAACGGATCGGCGCGCATCACTCAGTCGGCGGGAGCCACCTTCGCGTACACCCAGGATTTCGGACGATGGGGCTTTAGTGCCTCGGTGCCGATTATGCAGTCCTTCAGCAACGACCCATACACGGCTTTCGATAACACCAGCGTCGGCGTCGCCGTGGTGCCCATGTATCACGCTTTCCTTGAGCAAATTCACGGCTTCGGGCTGGATATCGGCGCCGTTATCGGGTTTCAATATGTAGGCTATGGCAATACAGAGCAACTGAAAAGCACTCCTTATAACTATACCAGCGTCGACAACAACACAGGCGGCCAGTTCGGCATTCTTGCCCGCGGCAGCAAGACCGTTTTGCCCGGTACCGTCCTGAGTCTTGGGGCGAATTTTGTCGAAAATCACAACCTCACCAACCGGGACTATTTTGGCGGCGACACATCTTTGTCGACGGTCGATCTCGGCGTGGTCTATTCCTTTGGGCCGATTTTGAGTTTGAACGGAGACCTGAAGTCAATCAACGTATTCCCTTCGGGCGGATCCAACCTGAACTATGGCGAGGCAGATGTGGGGGTCAGGGCCAACATCGCGCCTCGCAGCTCGTTGCAGTTGCAAACCAGTCAGAGCTTCGGCAACGGCGACTGGTCGGCAACCGGCGTCACTCTGAACTTTGTCTGGTGGCTGAACTAGGATGGCCGCAGCAAGGCGGCTTGTAAAAAAAGCCGTTGTTATCGTCTTTTTTGCGGGAATAGCGCTGGGCTCATCCGCTGCGACGAGCGAGGAAGCAACGCCCTCTTTCCCTAGCGATCCGCCATCCTTCTATCAGGATGGCGATATTATCCTGACTTTGTCGCGCAATATGTCGGCCGCTCCCCTGCAATTGCTGGGGCGCCCTGCAGGCCCTTACACCCATGCCGAGGTTTACATCGTCACTCAGGATGGGGGAAAGATCGTCAGCTTCAATAACAAAGGCCTGTCGATCAAAGACCCCAAAGAGTTTCCCACCAACGATTTCTTCCGGCTGGCCCTGGTGCGGCTTAAGAAGCCTTCGCAGCACGGTCAGCTGGCGCAAGCATTAGCCATCCTGAAAGAACGCGATTTGAAATTCGATTATATGATGCGCTGGCCCGCAACCGACAGTTCTACAACCTATTGTGCCGGAGCGATTTCGCAACTGTTCCGTCTGGCGGGGTTGCCCGATCCTTTTCCCCTTTCGACCTCCGGAACCGCCGAAATTTGGGATAGCCGGACAAAAGAACTTTTCGACATTGATCTTACGCAAACAGTTTCCCCTAATGCGCCGCTCTATTCGAAGGATTTCAATCTTGTTGCCGAATACAAAAAAGGCGGCAAAGGCGCGCTTCTGGATTTAGCGATTTATCGAACAATAGTCGAAAAAATGAGGGCTTATATCTTCGATCAGCGACTCAATCCCAGAACCAACTGGCTGGAAGACAAGATCGTTCTCGGCCTTGCCGATATGGGACTGACGCTTGAGGATATTCCTCTTGATAAGTTAACAGAAAAACAGCGCCAATCCTTTTTTGCGTTTTACGAATTCATGTTGGCCGTTAATAAACGTGTTGTGCGCACGCTTGGTCTGAATCAAGATCAAAACTGGACCGAAAAAGATGTTGCGGCTTTAACGGCCGGGGTAGCCGACGGCTATCGCGACTCCTATTTCTTTTCCGAAAAAACGCAATGACCCCAAACCGACGTTTTTTTCTGCTATGCTTGGTTGCCGTTTCTTGTTGGCCCACATGGACGCCAACCGCATGGGCAGAAGAAACGTGCCAAGAAAAAATGATCGCGCCTTTATGGTCGCAAACAGCCCGCCGTTTGGAACAATTACTGCTTATCCAGGCACCGCCCGAACCTCGCGTCGTCTTTGACCGCGGAATCGTCTCCGCGCAACAGGAAGTCCCGGAAAACGCCACGATCGGCAGCTACAATGAGCAAGAAGACCTTATCCATCTTTTGTGCCTTCGCGATAACACGGCTCTCATTGTGAGCACGTTCCGGCACGAAGCAACCCATTATTTTCTGCATCACGCTTTTCGAAGCTTGCCTCAATGGCTTGACGAGGGGCTGGCTACTTATATGGAGGCCGGATCGCTCGAAGAAGATACGTCAAACGACCACATCAATAAGGCGCGCTTGCAAGAGTATAAAGGATTACTGACACGGAACAGAGTTCCTAGACTTGCCGATTTCATATACGGGAAGACCACAAACCTTAAACTATCGGAATCTTATGCCGTTTGTTGGGCGCTCGTCTTTAGCCTTCTGCATCATCAAGATGCAACCATCCAGGAGCAGCGCCGGATTTTGCTTCGGCGCCTTTTAGATGTCGCACGACAGGACGGTATTGCATCCAATCAGATCGTGGCGAAAACGTTCTTTGCCGCCATCGACGATGAGAATGGGCAATCCGACGATTGGGAAATGCAGTGGCATAGGGAACTTTGGCGGCTCTCGGAATGATATATGGTGAAGATTCGACGGCGTCCCCTGCGGGATGTACTCGCTGCGCGCTAGCGCGCTTGATATTTAGCGCATAGCCTATATTATAGGAGTTTCTATATTGGACAACATATGAAAAGAATTGAAGTCATCATTGAGCGCTGTAAAGAGCCTGAGGTGATAAGATCACTTCAGGCGAAAGGGATACAGGAAATCGTCACCTCCGAAGTTAAAGACTTCAGTTTTTCTGAAGAATCGGTTGATCAAGTGCTCCAAAGAGATATTGCGCAGCGGGCCTATGGGGAACGCCCTATGCTGAAGCTCGAAGTTGTTGTACCCGAAAGAGAATTTGACATGGCCGCTGATGTTATTTGCACCGCGGCGCGCACAAATAATGGAAGCAATAGCCGTATCTTCTGTTCAACAGTAAATGAAGTATACGATATTCGTACGGGAAACTGTTTATACAGCCAAAATGCTGCCGAAACCAGCACGTCGTTGCGCAGAGTAAGCGCGAAAATAATCGCCTCCACCATCTGGCCACAGAAGACAGGCGCAGTAATCGATATTCTTCGGGCGGTTGGGGTACAGGAAGCTACCGTTATGGAAATTAGAGACTTTGGCCCTTCTCAAGAGCGGTGTTGGGAGTTTTTGGGGTGGCCTGAAGAGGCCTTTCTCTATGGAAACATGCTGTATTTGCCTAAAACTGAGATCAGAGCTCTTATGCCTGAGAAAAAACTTCATAAAGTGATTGCCGCTATGTGCCATACGGCGCGTACAGGCAATGGGGACGAAGGTTCAATTCTTGTTTTGCCGATAGAGAAGGCGCTTGATATCTACACGAAACCTGATGGGACTAAAGCTCGCACCCATATTAAGAAGGTGGTCACTGTGGGTGCGTCTTCAGCGCTAAAATTTGAGGAAATTTAAATTTAAGAAAGTGTAGTGGACATTTGATTTCATTGGCGTCCCTTACGGGATGTACTCGCTGCGCTCCAGCGCGCCTTCGCCGTAAGTCTTTGATTTTGTGCGTTCGCGTGCACGCGCGCGAACGCCTTGTCGAATGGCTTGTCGTCGAACCCTTTGTCCGGGTTCGAATCCGGCAGCGAATGTTATTGAATAGAAAAAGGGGCCGATGGCCCCCTTTTTCTATTCAATGGCGTCCCCTACGGGATTCGAACCCGTGTTACCGCCGTGAAAGGGCGATGTCCTAGGCCTCTAGACGAAGGGGACGAGGCGCGCCCATTGGGCGTTCGGGGACAGTTATACGAGCTATCACTGTAAATCAACGAAATTCCGCCCGTTTGCCGCGCCGTAGTCCTGCTTTTGCGGGGACGAAGGCGAGTCCCGTACCGCTAGAGAGCGCTCGCGGGACAGACCCTAGCCCTGCGCGTTGATTTCGCGTAGCTTTTTGGCACGATTCGCCCGCAAGGTTCAGCCCTGGAATCCCTTATGACACCACCCGATGCAGCGCCCGGAAAAACGCCGTCGAATTTGGGCGCCGCGCTCTCGCTAGAGGGGCGTGTCAATGTGTTTCCCGATGCGCCTTTGCCGGAATTCGACAGCGTCGGCGGCCCGGCTTTCGTTGCACAAATGCGTAACGACACCAGCCTCGAAATGATGGCCATTATTTGCACGACGGGCCTGCCCTCGCGATCCGATTTGGTTAACACGATGCGCGTCATCGACAATCCCAGCATCTTGCGCTTGAGGGAATGCGGCGTGCTGCACTGGCCTTCTAAAAACGCCCACTGCTATGCGCTGGCCTACGATCGCCCTGCGGCGCCGCGATACCGGCAATCGCTCGACGAAGTATATCCGCCAATGGGCGAGGATATGCTTAATCACTTCTTCCTTTCGCCGATGGCCAGCGCTTTGATGGAATTCCAGCGCACCGGCATCGTGCACGGCTCCATCCAGCCCGCCAATATTTTCTGGCGCGACGGAAGCACGGCGCCGCCGCAGCTTTGCGAATGTTTATCCGCTCCGGCCGGGATCAGCCAGCCTGTCCTGTTTGAAACCATCGAACGCGCCATGAGCCAGCCTGTCGGCCGCGGGCCGGGTTCGCATCCCGATGATTGCTATGCGTTGGGCGTGACGCTGGTGTTGTTGATGCTGGGGCAAAATCCGCTGAAGGGCATGAACGATCAAGCCATCCTTCAAGCAAAGCTGGAGCACGGCAGTTTCAACGTCCTTGTCGGATCGCACCGTTTGCCGACAACGCATCTCGAACTCCTGCGTGGCCTTCTGACCGACGACCCCAAACAACGCATGACCGCGACCGAGATCGAGCAATGGCTGACTGGCCGACGCTTTATGCCCACAAGCTCCGATACCGCCCGGCGCGCCAATCGTCATTTTACCCTCGGCGGCAAGGAATACTGGCAAGTGCGGACGCTGTCAGCCGCGTTGGCGGCTCACATCAACGAAGCCGTTCAGCTGATCGAAGACAACACGCTTGGGAAATGGCTGACGCGCTCGCTGGGCGATGAGGAGCGCGCCAAGAACGTTGACGAGGCCATCCGTCTCACAAAGGAAGGCGGCAAGGCGGGACATTATGAAGACCAGCTTGTCGCGCGCGTCTGCATCGCGCTAGACCCGGCGGCTCCCATCCGTTACCGGAGCGCGGCAGTCTTGCCGGACGGCGTCGCACCACTGCTGGCCGAAGCCATGCTGCAGGATCGCGATATGCAGGTTCCCAGCGAAATTATAGCCAATCAGTTCGCCACTTTTTGGCTCTACTTGCAAAAAGAACTCAAGCCGGAGCTTGTGCCGCAGGTGCAACTGCTGGAACGCATGTGCGTCTTCCTCGAAAAGACAGGGTTCGGCAACGGCGTCGAACGCGTGGCTTACGAATTGAATCCCTCCCTGCCCTGCCTCAGCCCCATGTTGAGAATGCAGTACGTCTTGACCGTCAAGAGAGTACTGCCGGCGCTAGAGCACGTGGCGACTCTGGCGGGCCGCCCCAAAGAGCCGATGGACCGGCATCTTGCTGCCTTCCTTGTCGTGCGCGACAAGAAAAGCGAAATACTGTTCAGCGCGATGTCTTCGCCCGAAGGTTCGCTCCGTCGTGGAATGGCCCTTCTGACGCTCTTCAGTGAAATGCAGTGCCGCTATGGCCCCGATCAACTGCCGGCTCTGGCCGCTTGGCTGATACCGGCGATCGAGCCGGGCATTAGGCGCTTTCTCAGCAAGCCGTATCAAGAAAAAGTGCGCCGGCAGGTTAAAGAGGCCGTCAATGCGGGCAATCTCAGCCTGCTTCTGCAGCTTGTGGACGACCCGAAATGCGTCGATCGCGATGAGCAGGACTTTCTCACGGCGCGGCAAATGTACCGGGACATTCAAGAAGAAATCGCCGACATCGAAGCGAATCTTAAACATCGCAACGGCATCGTGCAGACGATCGGACGCCCCATCGCTGTTACTATTGCAAGTTTTCTGTCAATTCTGTTCATCGCGTTCACCGTAGGACGCGCCCTCTGGCATCATCTAGGGTAAACGATGGCTGATTCCCCAAAAGCGCCCGCGCCGAAGGATGCTTTGCCAAAAAAGAAAGGCGGCGCGCGTTTTATTCTGATTATGATCTTTCTCGGCGCGCTCGTGCCGTTTGGCCTTCCGACCTTGCTGCTCAGCCTTGGCCTTCTGCCGACGCTGGTGGCCCTGATGACCGAAACCGATGAAGGGCTATCGGCGGTCATGACCGTCGGATTCATGAATTTCGCGGGCGTCGTGCCCTTCGTCATCGAATTGTGGGAAAAAGACCAGACAATGGAGGCGGCGCTTGGCATTATACGCCAACCCGTGACATGGCTGGTCATGTTCGGCGCGGCGGGGATTGGGCATCTGATCCTTTACACCGTGCCGCAGATAGTCGCGACGTTTACGCTCACGCGCCAGGAAGGACGGCTGCGCGCGCTGAAAGATGGGCAGGAGGAACTCAAGAACGTCTGGGGCCCGGAGGTCGCCACAAACAAATCCGTCGACGTCGTGCGGAAGCAGTCTTCCGAAAGCTGACGTCAATCTCCCATCATCTGTCAGACAGTAGCCCTTCGTTTTCCGCGGCGCGTTTGATGCTGTCCTGCAATTTTTCGAACGCGCGGACTTCGATCTGGCGAACTCTTTCACGGCTTACGTTGTGCTGGCGCGACAAGTCTTCCAGTGTCGCGGGCGGATCGCTCAGGCGCCGTGCTACGATAATCTGCCGCTCGCGCGGATTGAGCGTCAGCATCGCCTTGCCTAAAAGCCGCTGCCGGTGCGCCAATTCTTGCGCCGCGCCGAGGCGCGTTTCCTGGCTTTCGGTCTCGTCCGTCAGCCAGTCCTGCCACTCGCCTTCGCCGTCCATGCGAATGGGCGCGTTCAAGGATTGATCGCCTCCGGCAAGGCGGCGGTTCATGGATACGACATCCGCTTCCGGCACGGCCAACCTGTCGGCAATATCCGTGACCTGCTCCGGCAACAGATCGCCTTCGTCAATGGCTTTCATGTCGCGCTTCAGGCGGCGCAGATTGAAAAACAGTTTTTTCTGCGCGGCTGTCGTGCCAATTTTCACAAGCGACCAGGAATGAAGGATGTATTCCTGCATGGCCGCCTTGATCCACCACATGGCGTAAGTAGACAGGCGAAAGCCGCGATCGGGATCGAAGCGCTTGACCGCCTGCATCATGCCGACGTTGCCTTCGGCGATCAGCTCCGACAGCGGCAGCCCATAGCCGCGATAGCCCACGGCGATTTTTGCCACAAGGCGCAGATGACTCGTCACAAGCCTGTGCGCCGCTTCAAGGTCGCCGTGCTCCCGCCACGCTTTCGCAAGCATGTATTCCTCGTTGGCCTCCAGCATAGGGAAGGTTCGAATCTGGCGTAAATAAACCGCCAAATTGCCTTCGCCCCTGAGGGCCGGAAGACTGGTTAACGGAGCGTTCAAGGTGGAAAAGCGCCTCCAATGCGCTTTGGAAGAATAACAGGAAAGCCTGCCCCTGTCAGACGGCAATATTGTGGCGGAAGGCCGCGTTGTAAAGGGCCCGAAGGGCAAGATGTTATGTCTTGTGGCGCTTTAATATCTTTAAAAGCGCGGCCATATCTTCGGGTAAATTTGCTTTGAAATGCATGGCCTTGCCGGTGCGCGGATGCCGAAACTTCAAGGCTGCGGCGTGGAGGGCTTGGCGGGGAAAAGCGGCTATTTTCGTTACTATGCCCTTGCTTGTTTTATCGGTACTGCCCGCGGCGCGACGGCGCCCATAAATAGGATCGCCCACAACCGGGTGTTTGATATGCGCCATGTGCACGCGGATCTGATGCGTCCGTCCCGTGGCAAGCGTGCATTCGACAAGGCTGACTCCGGCGTTTAAATTTTCCAGCACGCGATAGTGGGTCAAGGCCGATTTGCCGCCGCGCGACACAACGGCCATTTTCTGGCGCGCGCGGGGATGGCGGCCTATGGCGCCTTCGATGGCCCCTGTCAGGGGGCTGGGCGAGCCCCAGACAAGCGCCTGATACACGCGGCTTAAGCTGCGGTCGCCGAACTGGCGCAATAGCGCTTGATGTGCGGCATCGTGCTTGGCGACGACCATAAGGCCGCTGGTGTCCTTATCGAGCCGGTGCACGATGCCCGGACGGGCCACGCCGCCGATGCCGCTGAGGCTCGCGCCGCAATGCGCCAGAAGCGCGTTGACAAGCGTGCGGTCGCGATGGCCCGCGGCGGGATGCACAACAAGGCCAGGGGGTTTGTCGATCACCAGAAGGTCATCGTCCTCGTAAACGATTCTGAGCGGAAAGGCCTGCGCTTTTGGGATGGCTGGTTCCGGCGGAGGCAAGGTTATGGTATAGGTTTCGCCTTTTTGGACTTTGCGATCGGGATCGCGGATGGGCTTGCCTGCCTGCGTCACCTGCCCGGCCTTGATAAGCTGCTGCACCCGCGCGCGGGAAAGCGCCGAAAAACCGCCGCTGGCGGGGACGCCAAGCCCCTCCGCCAACGCCTTGTCGAGGCGGTGCGCGTGCTGTTCAGCGGCTATTGTGACCGTGAGATTTTGTGCCGTTGGGTGTTGCATCATGGCCTTGCTCTGTAAATAGGGACTCGCTAGCATAGCGAATCTTGTCCTTCCAAAGGAGTCCTTCCATGCGCCGCGTTGCTCTTGTTCTTGCAATTACATTGTTGGCTGGGTCGGTGCAGGCGGCGGATGCACCGGTTAAACATCCGTTTGGTAATGCCATATGCGCTAAAAATATCCCTTGTGGTAGCTCTTATGCAGAGGACAACACAGATGCTTCGAATATCATTGCTTTATCGAGTTCTTGTATTGCCCGGTATTTTGGGCTTAGAGATGGCGCCGCCTATTTCGAAGAGTCTCGCGGCCTTGACTCTAATCGCTGTTTAACAACAAAGCCGCCCGCTCAAACAGGCGCAAAGGTTTTGACAATGGTGCCGCAATGCTGTCTTGTCCCCATGGAAGGTGTTGAAGGAATGTGTCAGCTTAATTGCGACCAATACGGCGTGCACTAAGAAGTATCTTTAGTGCTGGAGTAGGCGAGAAACTGTGTCGTTATGCTTCTGATCGACAGGCATATACCATAGGCGTCCATTATTCCTCTTGATGCCTTTGCTTCTGCAGCTGTTTTATTGCAATTGCTTGTTCTTTTAGCTGTTCCCTCAACTGGTCGTTCTGCATTTTCAGTTCCTGAACCGCACCAACCAAAGGCCCAACAAAGCCTACGTAATCGACGCCTTTATAGCCATCGCCAATACCCGAAACCAGTTCGGGATAAATTTTTTCAACATCCTGTGCAATAACCCCCATTCCAGCCTTGTCTCCTCCGATGTAAGTAAACGAAACGGCTCTAAGTTTGCTGAGTTTTTCTAAGGGGCTGACAAGCTTTTTAATATTCTTCTTGAGGCGAATGTCGGAGTCATAAACAAAACTGCCCGCATAAAATGCGGCAGCAGCAAGCATGCCGCTAACGTACATATTACCATTAACCGCCGCAATGTATTTACAGGCTCCCACTCCGCCTCCCGCCGTTCCGCAATCAGCAGCGTAAGGATTGCCGGTGCCGACAACTGCAGAAGGCCCGTTCACAATTAGTTTTAAATTCTGATTAGCATTACCAATTAGAACCTGATCTACATTTTGTATAATACTCGTTGGTATTCCGCCCACGCCTCCATCAATTGTCCCCCCCTGCATATTGATGGCGTTGCCCTCCATGTCCAGAGCAAGACCGGCTGTGGGTGTAAAAAACATATTTGTCTTCATCGTGTTGTAAATGTTCGTCGGCGACGTAGCGGAGTCACCGTTCATGAGCTGCCGCGCCAACCACGGTTCGAGCGAGGAGGCACTGCTATTGGGGTAAGAAAGAGAGGCAACGTGGCCGCTTGCGCCGCTTATGCCCGCGGCTGCAAAATAAGAACTTACCGTGGTAGCCCAATTGCCAAAAGCGCCACAGGCGGCATCTGACGTCGTCATTGTTCCAGCCTGGTTATTACATACGTTAGTTCCGTAAATAAATCCGCCATCATTTCCGATCATGCTGGCAATGCGCCCGCCGGATGTGTCGGGGATTGTCGTACCTCCTGATGTCAGGATCATGAAGGAATATGAGGTCATAGTCTTGGTTGGAATAACGCCCGTTGTATTAATCATAACTACTATATTATAGATTTGGCCGTAAGAATTCGTAGTTGCCGAAGTGAAACCCGTGGGTAAATAGTTAACAAATTGTGCACAAGTATTGGCAGTACAACCTCCCGCGCCCGGCAAAGATAAAACCAAAGTATTGGCGCCGCCCCCATTTACTGTAGTCAACATACCACTCAAAAAATCACTGCCATACCCTTGACCGGTGGGGCCCGAACTCCCCAAAAATGTCTGCACCGCCGTGATGAGTTGTCTTTGTTGGTCGGCGCTGGACTGATCGCGGAGCTGCGTATTGCCGGAAGACATCAGGCGCCACAATCCCGCGAACAGCAACGACGCCACGGCAAGGACGATGGCCAATTCCACAAGCGTGAACCCACGGCGATTGCCGGAACGAAGCGTCAATTTTTGCAGCACCATCTTAAGGCTCCTTCGTTTTTGCGGCGGCAGCCGCAGGGATTCAAAACAGAAATCACGGCGATGTCACAATGGCCACCGATCCATCTGGCACTGGCACTCCCGTATATGTGACCGGCCCCGTTCCGTCCGGCTTTTGTTCCTGCGTCGTCACAACACCGCTGGCCGCCATGCCATAATAAATGTAAGACGACGAGCCAAGGTTGCGAAGCTGCTGATAGATTTCGCTGGCCGTGTAGCCGACCGCAGGTTGTGCAACCAGAGTTGTTGCTTTGCCGTCGGGAGGAAAGGCGTACGTGACTAGGTAGCGCTGCGTTCCAACCATGTACACAGACGAATTCCACTGATAATTGTTGGGATTATATGTTGTCGGAAGGTATTTCGCCATCGACACACTACATAATGTTCCTGGACCTGGTTTTGCAGATACCGACACACAAGGTGGCGTGATGGTGTTTAATGGGTCCTTCACTAATTGTTGTGCCGAACTATGCCACGTTATCATGATCTTCCCGATGCTGGTTTGCTGCTTGAACATGCGCGCGGCTTGCAGCGCATACACTTCCGTGTAGAGGCCGCACACCGAGATCAGCAGAAAGATAAAAACGTAGAGATACATGCCGGAATGAACCCTTGCGTCAGCGCTCCTGTAACGCCACGCGTTGACTTTATACTATCAGGCTGTGCTTAACAGAGGTTAAAATAACTGGGCCTATCGTAAACGAAACGTTAACGCGAGCATGACCTGATTTGAAAAGCCGCAGCCGACTTTGATGGCAAAAGGTTCCGGCCCGTTGACGTTGAGATTGCTTGACGCGTCGTAAATCTGCCGAAAAGCAACGCCCAGCACATCGTCGCGCGCTTCCACGCGCTGAACGCCAAGCGATCGTGTCTTGCTGAAAAACAGAACCAGACGGCGGCAGGCGGTAGGCGATAAATGGGTTGTCAACCGCAAGGTTTGCGCCGATGGCGCCAACTTGACATCCATGAAGCCGCCCCAGGGATTGATGATGCCGCGCGTGCCGGGGGCGCCGGGGTCCATGTCGCCCGCTGCGGCAATGTGCATCGTGCCGCTCCGCTCAAGCTGATCCAAAAGGTTCTTCGTCGCCTTATCTTCGGGCGTTGCGTTGTCGAGCCCCATGTTGCGCGCCACTGCGACGGTATCTAGAATCTGGTCCGTGGCGCGCGCCAGCCGGACGTTCTCATACGCCCCCTCGACGGCCAGCCACAAGCCAACAGCCACCGCCGCCACGACGAGGGGGACAGAAACGATGACTTCCCAGCGAAATCCCGATGCGTGTTTCATGTTGCAATTCCAAAGAAAAAAGGCGGGACGCTGCGGCCCCGCCTTTTGTCATACAGCTATTCTGACGCGCCTTCCTTCGATCAGCCTTTCAGCTTGAAGGTAAAAACGATGTCTTTGCTGAGGCCATTTCCACATGACGTCGTTGCAGTAGAAATGTTGATCGGGAAAGTCGTGGCGGTTGCCGGCGTAGCAGCAGTATAAGACACGCCAATGAGGCCCGAATCGCGGCCAGAACCTGTAGTCTGGACAGACAAATCAGCACAAGCCTGTGAAGGAACGTTGGGAAAATCGATATAAAAACTATCATTGGGGGTGGTAGCCGAAGATGACGCCGGCCCTATGGCGACAGCCCCGCCCCATATGTCTGTGACTGATGTAGGAGCGGTTGGGCTATCAAGCATGTCCTTAGGGATGCCGCCTGCTTGCGCGACTATAACTGCCGTAATGTTTGCATCTACTGCGTTTTGCGTTGAATGTATGGAGCGAACTGACTGAGCAATCTGCAATAGCTGGGTTGACGTCTTGTTAACGCGCAAATTGTTGTAAACGGCTGCTGCCGCCACCCAGATCGCGCCAAGGATCATTCCGACGATGCCTAGAACGATCGCGGCTTCGGTTAAGGTAAAGCCCCGGATCTTGCGGGCCGGACATAATTTGGTAAGCATCGTGCTCTCCTTCGAAGATTTGTTGCGCCGGTTCGTTTCCCATCCCCGGGATTAATTTCGGATATTCTTAGTCGTCGTCATACCGGATACTGAAAGAGATCGATTAAAGATTAGTTAAACGAAACAAGCTCAAATTCCCGAGCTTTTTCCAGCTTTCCAGCTTTTCTCAGCTTTTCAAGGGGTTTGCTGCCGCAAGCGATAGACAAAATCAACCGTCGATGTCGCTGGATATGCCGAGCAGTTGGTATGAGCTACGGCAACCGTTAATGGCAAACCATTGTTTGCTACAGTCATTAGTGTCCCATTTATCACCACCCCCATAAGCCCCGGCGGACCCGAAGCGCTGGCAATACGGGGAGCCACCGCCATGCAAGCGCCCTGATTCAGGCCGCTCAGCCGAATGCGGAACGACTGCCCGTCGGTCGTCGCCAACAACGGAGCCGTAACATTGAGATCGCCGTCGTTGCTGTTATTGTCGTCCACGGCAAAACTGCCCCCTCCTCCAACAACCGGGCCCCAAGGATTGTCGGCCAGAGCAAGAGGGGTCGGCGTAACAGGAACGGGAAGGCGAATCGCGTCATTCGGAAGAACATTTTGCCTTACCAGATAGTCGGTCAGGTTTGCGAAATTGGCTTGGGTTCCGGCTGTCCCCGGGACTTGTACCAGCGCTTGCCCCTCATAGAACGAACGGATGTTCTTGACCGCAATCATGATTTCCTCGGCGGCCTGTTCGCGCTTGACATTCTCCCGCACGATGCCGACGACGACCCACAAGCCAGCCAACATAAGCCCAAAGATGCCCAACACGACCGACAGCTCCGTCAGGCTGAAGCCTTCCCGGCGGCGCGCGGGTCTAATTACGCAACTTGAAGTCAATGTCCACCTCGTTAGTGTTTCCTGCGACGCACCAATTATTGGCAATCGAAAGGGTTAACGGCAATACAACGCTCACTGAAGAAGAAACAGAAGTGATCGTGCCGTTGGCATTGAACGACACAAAGTTCGCGTTCGCGGCAATACGCGCCGCGCCGATTTCAGGCGTAAGGACAGGAAAATTTATAAGAAGCTTCTCGCACTTTTCTTGCGATAGCCCCAGCAGCTTGATGCGAAGCATGTCGCGCATCGGGCTAACGGAGTCGTAGGCCCACACGTGGAACGACCCTCCATTCATAGAGGCCAGCGCGTGATTGATGTTGTTTATGTTCCCGGCCGTGGACTGATTGGTGCGCATTTCGACGGGGATCAGCGTGGGCAGGTCTGCGATCGCTTTTGGCGCGTTTGTCGAACTCCCATCCAAAAATCCCGTAACATCAATACCGGTTGTGGTGCAACCGGCAGCGGGACACGGCAAATGCCCCTGCGGATCGTAATAATCCCGCACATTCTGCACGACAGTCATGATCTGGTTGTCGGCGCTGCGAACCTGGTAGTTAGTCCACACAACCGAAGCCACAGCCCAAACAACCCCCAGCACAACGCCGACCACGCCCAGCACAAGAGCAAGCTCCGTCAATGTGAAACCGGATGACAGCCGTCTTTTTTGTGAATCTGTCATCTGACTCACATCCCCCCCATGCCGCTGCCGCCGCCCTTGGATACCTCCATCACGACGTCGAAGACCGATTGCATCGCCCACGCAATCGTTCCGCCTACCGCTATCAGCCCGACGTTGCGCGCTATAGCCGCTTGCGCCTTGAGTTCTTCAATCTTGTCACGGATCCACTCGTTGGTTACAGACTCGATAACCGAGCCGACATCGGCGCGCTCCGACAGGATTTCCAGATCGACGGCAACGCCGGGATCGGGAAAATCATAGCGTCCTGTACGCAACGCCTCTCCCAGGTTGCGCCCGCGCAAAACCTCCTGGCGCGCGGAATAAACACGTTCCTTAAGCCACGGCGTGGCCTGCTCCTCAAGAATTTCAAGCGCCCGCTTCAGCGGCACCTGAGCGCCAAGCAGCGCTGACAATCCTAGAAGGAAACCTGAGCCCTGAAGGATGCGATACCATGACCAAGGCGGAAATCTGTCGAACTTGGCGCGCAAACTCCCGCGCCAGTAAGGCAAGGTGAACGTGATAACGAGCAGAATCACCACGATGGCCGCCAGAACCCACAGGCCCCAATCGGCGATAAAGTCCGACACGGCGCCTACGCCGCCCATGGCGTCCACCACATGTTTCGGCGCCGTCTTTTTCATGTTTTGGATCAGATTGACGCCAAACATCCACAAAACGAACGACACCAGGATCATCATGAAAACCGGATAGACCACGGCGTAACTCACGGCGGCCTTCATTTCCCGCGCGCGCTCGCCCATCGCCTGAATGGAGGCCAATGACTTGGCCATCGTTCCCGATTCCTCGCCGGCGCGGATCATGTAAAGCTCGGAGGAAGGAATCCAGCCATCCATGGATTCCGCCAACGGCTGTCCCGCGCGATCCTTGAGAAACCATTCGCGCAAGGCAATCGCCGCAGGCCGTTTGGGATACTTGCCCATTTCCGAAGCGTTCTGATAAAGCCGGTCGAGGCAACGTGACAGGGCTTCGTTCATGCGTAACATGCCCTCAAGCTTGCGGTAGATGCGGAACCGGTGCTTGCGATCAAGACGGAACTGCACCTTCGTGAGTTTGTCGGTGATGTCTTGCAGATCAATCGACTCGAAATTCATGGGCTTACTCCCAAACGCTGCTCAACTTCCAAAGTCTCACGTTCTCTCGCCAGAGGCCCGACTTCGAACTCGGCGTCCTGTGGGGAAACTTCGCCACGCCGGATTTTTTCAAGCGCGTGCCAGTGCATCGTAACGCCATTCAGGCCATGGGGCGAAAGCCAGTAGTTGCTGGCTTCTTCAAGGCGATTGTCCATGAGGAAATCCAGCAGTTTCTGATCTGTTTCGATCGCTTCGGCGCAGACGGTCCGGCCCTGGCGGCCTTTGTAGCAGTGCGGACAGCCTTCCGGATTGGCCACATAAACGTGCCGCAAATCCGGCTCGGACAGACGATCATAGACGGAGGCGCCGCTCGATGAACGGCTGCGCGCCGCATCCATCAACGCCAAACCGGCGCGCGTGCGGCGGATAAGGTCTTTATAGGTCGGCCCAAGCTCGCCCGGCGCTTCGGCCAGTGGAATGCGGCACTCCGGGCAAACGCCGCGCAACAGGCGTTGGCAGATCATGCCATTCAGCAGATGCGCGTCGTAAACGAGATAAGGCTCGATTCCTATGTTACGTAAACGCTGCGGGATGGCCAGGGCGGAATAAACGTGCGTGGTGCTGTAAACCTGCCGCCCGGTCAGCGCCAGCCGAAAGGCAAATTGAGCGGTTTGAATATCGCGGATTTCCCCCAGCATGACGATGTCGGGATCGAGCCGCAGCGCGCAGCGCATGATCTCGACGAACGTCTTCTCTCTCTGTTCGTCCTTGACAGAAGCCGAGCAGCCGATCTGCCGGGCGCCGATGACGCCACCCTCCGGCGGATCTTCAACCAACATGCAATTGAGCTGCATGTTGGTTTCCGCCATCCGGCGGTTGAGACATACGCGCAACGTGGTTGTCTTGCCTTGGTTGACCGGCCCTGAAAACAGCCGCATCCCGCCCGGCAACTGGCGCAGGCTTTGCACGACCCTCAACTGCTCCTGCGAAAAGCCGAGCGAGTCCACGTCGGCCATAACGAAATTTTCGCCGAATAAATGCGCTGAATCGTAAGAAAGGCGCATATCCAGATAGCGTCCGCCGTCAGCAATAGGCACCCACTGGCAGCGCACGCTGATCACGCCTTTGGGCAACAAAATAGCGTCTCTACCCTGAACGGTGGATGTCAACATCGCCGCTTGCGGCTCTTGCCAGTTGGCTGTGGCGCCCGACTGCCCGACCGAATGCGAGTAGATGGCCGATAACATCTGGTCGCCTTCCTTTTGGGTCCACGTCTCCCATAGGCGCAGCGCGCCATCGATGCGGAACTCGACCTTGGTGCGGCCATCGCTGGCTTCGATGTGAACGTCATTGGCGCCAACCTCAACCGCGCGTTCCAGCGTTTCGACGATCTTGCGGCGTACGGCGTTGTCATCGAGCTGCGCAGTGACAGTTTTGCGGTTGGCGTAAAGATAGGCCTGGCGAATGATATTGGGCGTAACGTAGCGCGGCTCGCCGGTCCGGTAACCCTGCCGCCGCGCAGCTTGCGCCACCGAAGTCACAAGCGGCGAATTGCGGTGCGATGCGCTGACCAGCCATAAGCCCGTATCGAAAAGAGCGCAAAGATTGCGGGATTCCTCAGGAATCTTCAAAGCGCCGTTTCTAGCCGTCAAAAGTTCGCCCGAAAACTGCAGGTTGCCCCCGGACATGGCCAGGCTGCGTTCGTCATCGATTTTCAGGTCGTTCGTAGCTGAAAGATTTGTCTGGGCGGCGCCGCTGTTATCGTGTTCCGGCTCTGCTTCATGGCTGGCTCCATTCATCGAAGCCGCCGCAGCATCGGCGCGATTCTTAGCCGTCACGGAAGCTGTCGCCGCCGTAACGAGGGTCGACGATTTAACGCTTTGCCTGGCCGCTTGTGTGGATGGTTTTCTTTCCTTCTTGTCGTTTGTCGCTTCCGGCAATGTTGTTTTCAACCCGACATCCGCCGTTTTGCTTTGCAAAGCAGCGTTAAGCTTGTCGTTCAGATCGGAAATAAGATTACGCACCTCAAAGACCACTTCCGTTTGTCAAAAACACCTATCCGGTTCGCCCTCCTTTGTTAAAGCTTCGAAGGGTCTGGGCATATTGTCCTCCGAAGCCTTGGCGTAGGAGGACGCGTTCAGTGTTACCACGCACGGATAAACCCGTCATTGCCCGGCGTGAAGCAAGCCGTCTCTTCAAAGAGCAGGCAGGACGCTTTCAGCGCCCGCCGAATATGGCACTCACATCCTTAACCTGTATGGTCTGTTCTTTCTTGCCCCGAAGCAGCGTGACACCTTCATCTGTAATCGCCTGCACAATGCTGCCATCGGCGGTTTTGTCCCCGACACGCACCTGCTGTTGCTTGCCTTCGCCTATTTTGATAAGCGCAACATAGTGCCCGCTGGCTCCCATAATGCGCTCAATCACAATACTTTCCGTCGGCATTGGCGCTGCAGGCGCAGGCATGCTCACAGGCAACGGCGCCGCGGCAGGCACGACAGGAAAGGGTTGAGCAGGCAAAGCAGGCGGCGCGCCGGAACGAAGACCCAAAGCGCTGGCGGGAATAGCATTCGCCATCGATTTTTCTTCGCGTTCCTGGCGAATGTTTGAAAGGTCGGTAAGGCGCTTTTCGATGTCGATCAAAATATCCAGTTTTGCCACCGCCTCGCGCGCCGCGTTCAGGTCTTCCAGCGTCACGTCTTCGGATGTCGCGTTAAGGCGCTTGACGACATTTTTTACCGAATCGGGGATCTTGGGGTCGCCCCTGCCGTTCCTGTCTTTGACGGGATCGAGCGATGGCGGTGGCATGGGATTGCTAACTGTCACGCCCATGTCAGGCGTCGCAATCTTCGGCATGGCGCCAGGCGTTTGAGACGCAGGGGCCGTGCTGACGGTTGGTGTAGTTACACCTTCAGCAAAAGCCGGGGCAACGCAGCCCATTCCGAAGCCAACGAAGACGGCAAGAAGCGCTTTAGCGGCGGTTTTCATAGATCACTCCGTCGATCGTCCAGGAGCGGTTCATCCCGCTTGAGGAAGAACTTGTGGAACTTAAGGAGTTTATAACAACTCCCGGCAAATCAGAAAAAAACACCGGAAGCTCCCATGGCAATTCTGGCTCCGTAACGGTAAAGGAACGCTTAACCCAGGGAGGCGGAGGCGGATTCCATGGCCCTCTGTAATTCGGCGGCGGGGGCGGAGGCGGATCATCAGGCTCGCGCTTGACGCTACCCGGCCAGTTCTGGGCCAGATAACGGCGCGTAATCTCTTCAGGATCTCTTAAGGATTCATCCCCTCGCGGCGTTAAGGTCGGCAGCGAAATGGTTAAAGAGGCTGACGAGCCGGTCTCATTAACGGCAGCATTTGGCGGCGGATAGGAGAAACTGCCCGTTCGAGTCCACTTCACGCTTAAAGCTTTTTCGTCGCATCGAATGTCAGTCATCTGCCACCCCGCGACCGCCATCCGCACCTGGCTGAGCGCAGCCTTGCAGGAAGATATAACCTCCAGCGGCTGAGGCCGTTTTTCCCACTTGCGCTCCGGCGGGGGATACTCCGGCTCGGCTTGCACAAAGTCGGGCATCATTTTCCTGGCTTCCATCTGGGCTTTCCGAAGAGCTTCCATCTGTGCAAGCCGCGCCGCTTCGTCGGATGCGTTTTTCTGCTGGATGTACAACCCCAAACCCAACAGAGTCACAAGCATCAGCAGAGCAAAGCTCATCGCAATTTTATTGCTCCGCGACATGGCCACCGGCCGCAGCCGAATGTCTGTGCGATCATTCAGCAGCAGGGCGATCGGCATGGTATCTGCCCCGGATACACCCCACGTTTCGGGCGCATAAACGCGCTGGAGGCCGCCCAAGGCAATTTCCTGCAGCAACCGGTCGCGCGCTTCGGTTTCATCTAGAAAGAACAAATCGCCGTCAGGAACGATCAAATCATCGCGCACAACCACGACGGCCGTGCCTTCGCGCAGGCGAAACGCCCCGGCCCAGGAACCTGGTTGTTGATTGGCAAGACAAGCCGCAAGAACCGGCATGCCGGCCTTATGCCCGGATGCGGACTGGCTCAGGCCGAATTGAGGAACACGTTCGTCTTTATTTCCGGGCCGGACAGCATAAAATTGAGCCTGATGTCCCGGCTGGCGGGCTGCTTCCTTGGCTGCTTGAGAAACGCGTCCACTGGGGCTGTTTTCCCAGTAAAGACCCGACGCATAGGGGCGCCGACCGACAGTGACAACGCCTGCGGCCATTACTCCTGCTCCGTGCGCGGCACGTCGAGCACCTGCGGTGTTATGGCCATAAACATCATGGAATGGGTTGTGGACGTATTGGAGCCGCCGCCCAAAAGGAAGTTGAAGGGGCTCCCTATGCCTTGCGCGTTCTGTGTCGCCTGCTCATCGTCATAGCCACCGATGATCAGCGTCGAACCGCTCTTCAACAACGACTGCTGAACAAAAACGCGATTGTCCGTTACCGGCAACTGCACCTGTCCGGTCGAGGCGTTGCCGAAGGTTTGGATTGGTCCAGCGAGATCGATGATGCTCAAGGAGTATTGCAGCATGATGCGTCCATCATCAAGCAGCCGAGGCGTCAATTGCAGCGAAAAACCTAACGGAATGACGGCGGGCGTAATTGAAGTCTGTGACGTTCCTATAGTTCCCGCGATGGTGTTCGAAATCGACGCAACATAGGTCTGATCCTGTCCAACGCGGCGTGAAACCGGACGATTATTTAGCGTGGTCATCGGGAACTGGGCCACACGCGTCGTGTCGCCAATGCTCGAAAGGGCCTCGAATACGCCTCGCACTCCCTTGCCGTCATTGTTCGGATCCAGGATCGCCACCGACAACGAGCCGCCGCCGGTTATACTGGCTGGCGCGCCGTTTACGCCACTATAGGTCACCCCAATTTGCCTCAGTTGTTTTAGGGCTTCATTGAACGTAAGGCTGAAGTCCGTACCCTGGGTTAAGTCGACCTTGTAGATTTCAACATTGATGCCAATTTGCCGTGACAGGCGTTTGTTTTCCTCCTGAATAAACTTGGCCACGACACGCATCAGCTCCGGCGTCGTGGTAACCGTCGCGGTGCCGCTGGATGGCGCGATAACCACGCTTCCGACGCCGCCTAACATAGAGGTCAGTGTTTCTTTCAGTTCGTCCCAAACCTTGATCTCCACGTTCATTTCCGAAGACTGCTCCAGATTATTGGTGCTGGCCGCGTTACCCGTCGTACTGACGCCGCCGGAGGAAGAAGAAGATGACGAGCTGGTCTGAATATCCTTCATGCCGTCCTTGACGGACAGCGTGCCGGGCATAGTTTCGATCGCGAAGACGCGCGTTTCAAACTTCGAAAAGTTGATCGCAGCGCCGTCATATTTCCAGTTGATGCCAAAATAGCCCGACACATGATCGAGAAGACCCGACAGAGGCCCTTCGTACGCTAACGGCATCCCGCCGGTGGACGCGCTTGAACTGCTGCCGCCCGAAGAACCGGATGAGCTTCCTCCTGCCGTTCCCGGCGCGATGCGCACGGGAATGCCGGTCTGGGCGCTGATTGTGTTGGCGATATCGCTGAGCTGCATAGAGTCGCTTGCAATAATCGTCACGCCGTGGGGCCCTTCATATTTACCCGGCAACGGCAAGCCGCGCCGCATCCGAAGCGACGAGCTGCCAGCCCAGACCTTGTCTGTAACGGTCAGGGGATTATAGCTTTTGGGCGGTGTCTGATGAGGGATTTCCTGAAGTCCCTGTGTAGTTTGATCAGTACGCAAATCGATAAGATTGCGCGTCTTTTCATTGTTGCATCCCACCAAAAGAACGCCGGCAAGCAGGATGAGCGTCAAACGTCGAAACATCATAGTCATCTCCGCCTTAATCGCTGTAATTGTTGCCGCGCGTCTGAATCACCAGCACCGTTTGGCCGGCTATCTGGTTGTTGTGTAGAAAAGCGATGGGTTGAGGCTGGGCTTCCTGAAAGCCTGACAGAAGGCTACGCACCACGTCTTCAAACGAGCCCGTCAACGCCACAGAAGCCTGCAAGGGATAATCGTATTCCGCCTGCCAGCTCATCTCGACATTGGCGCGGCGGCACCAGTTTTCCAAAACCTGACGCAACGTGTCTCCGCGATTGGCCGTCCACGTATCGATAGATGAAGTCTCCTGGATCTGCGGCTGGATTGGGGGCGCAGCAGGCGGCGGCATCATGGAAGGCGGCAGCTGCAGCACATGCTCGTTCGTCGATTTTGAAAGAGACGTTGGGGGATTTTCATTCGGTTGCAACCCCGGAGCAACCGCAGACGCGCCAGACTTTGCTATATCCGATCCACGGACAATGCTGATCATTTGTCCCTGCTCGTGCATCGCCAACCCCACCGAACCCAACATATCCTGCAGAGTCTGATGCCAAGGAGCGCCACCCCGCCATGAAACCAGCGTGGAGAGATTGACGTCCTGAGCGACGGAGAAGCCATAGTCCGGCGGAAGAATTTGCCGCAAGGCAACGGCAAGCGGAACGTTATTGGCGAACCCTTGCACGGCTTTTTCGGGAACGGCGGGCGTCGTCAAGGCCGGTTTTGGCGTGAGGGTGTGTGTGCTTTCGGCAGGCGCAGGCTGCGATGCGGGCCCCATGATGACGAGCGGCGACGATTGCACAGGCTGCTGCGGCGCAGAGCTTACAGCACCGCCGGGCGCAGGCGTTTGCGCACCCGTATCCGCCGGAGCGACCCACTGAAAACCAGCCAGCGCCGTCTGGGGAATTACAAGAGCACTCGCTATCAGGAACAGGGAACTGAGAAGAAAAAGCGCCGGAGAAAAAAAGATATGTTTTTTCATGTCTTCTGCCCTTTTTGCGGCTGCCGTCGGGTGGAGTCGCATCCTAGATGAATCGCGGGAATCCGACAATGATTGACGAGTCCTAACAACCCGTCACCCTTCTTACGTGTTGTTTATGCAACAGACAATGCCTTCTTGCTTTCAGGAAAAAACAAGTGCGCGCAGAATAAAAAACAAACCCATTTCAAAACGATCCGCTGGAAACTTGAAGTTCCGGATGATGCTAATGATGATTCTTTTCGGTCCGCGCTGAAGTGCGCACGAATCAATCAGGCATGATCAGCCATAATCCGTCCAACGCCGCCGCGCGCGGCGGCTGTTGGCTGGACGGTGGACTCCTAGGAGCCAACAGCGATAGGCCCTGAGGGCCGAATCAAAAGTCAGTCCACGCCGTTCCAACAACCAGAACAACGTGATGATCAAAATGACTCCGACGAAAGTCCATAACCGCGCGTGCGCCAGAAATAAAAGGACAGCCAAGAAGGCACGCGCATCGAGAAAGAAGAATCGCGCCGGTTTTTGGGTGTTGCGCCAGTGGATGTCCATACAACCAGTCTCCTCAGACCATTAGATCAACGTCACATCGTCATCGTCGTCGTGAGCCGCTTCCAGCGCTGCTGCTGGATCAAACTGGCTAGCCGCAAGTGTTTCATCAAACCCATCGTCGCCGGAGAAGCCCTTGATGAGCAGCAGATAGGAACGGCGATCGATCAAACCTTCCTTGAAGGCTTTATTGGCCGCTTGTTCCATGGTTTGGCCATATCGAACCAGAAACCGTTGTGTTTCCGTGGTCCAGCGCTCCACAGGCATATCCAGTAACTGCTCGCGCACATTGTCGTCGAACACCAGATATTCTCTGAGACCGATACGGCCGCCGCCAACTTTAGGCACCAGCGCTTGCGTTACGATCATGCGGAGCGTTTCCATCATGGCGTAGGCGCGCTCCGTGCGCTCGGCCGGCTCGAACACGCTGATGATGCGGCGTACCGAAGCCGCCACGCCAACAGTATGCAGCGTCGAATAGACAAGGTGGCCGGTTTGCCCGGCTTCGATGGCGGCAGATACCGTCTCGCGGTCTCGGCACTCGCCGACCAGAATGATATTGGGCTTGCGCCGCAGCGCGTTACGCACCCCAGCCGCAAAAGTCGGCAAATGGCGCGGAATTTCCGACTGCGCCACCAAAGAACGCGGCCCCGTAATCGCGTCATAGACGTATTCGATCGGCGCTTCATAGGTCAACAGCTTGCCGCAACCTAATGGACGCTCGATCAGCATGCGGCAACCGGAGGCAAGCAGCGTCGTTTTGCCACTGCCTGTCGGCCCTGTCACGAGGATAAGACCCTGGCGAGGCGACCAGTTGTTGACGATGTTGTCCTCGATGTTGAGATCGGCCATCGTGGGCGGCAGGTTCGGCAGACTGCGCAGCGTGATCTGAACGGAATCGCGGCCGTGGCTGAGGACAGCCGTAATGTTGGTGCGGAAACGGTAACGGACGTTGCGCTCAGGCCGGACTTCGTAGGACAAATCCAGATCGCGGCCTGAGGCCAGTTTTGCCAAAGCGTCAGGCCCGTAAATCCGCGAAAGGATGTTAGTCATATCGGCGGAATCGAGAGGGCGCCGCGTCACCGGATAAAGAATCCCATCCACCTCCAGATAAACCGGACGATCCGTCTGCAGCGTAATATCCGTCGCACGTTTCAAAGCGCCCCACAACAACAGCGCGTCGACGTGAGACTCCTGAATGCGCAAAGGCTCGTCGGGCCAAACGCCGATGCCGATCTGCGCAGCGTCCGCCGCGGTTGTTATTGTGGTGCTGTCGTCCACTTGTTGCTCCGTGGAATAAGCGCAGATGGTCCTGTGATCATAAGCCCGCGATCGCCCACCCGCATCTCGGAGCCGCCGCCCGTTACGCCGTGATCCTCATGCAGCGCATAGGGAGGGGAAATCATGCCCTGCGCCAGCAATTCGCGATAACGAACCATGCCGACGAAGTCATTCGTCATGCGGTCAAGATCGGCTTCAAAAGTTTCCTCGGCCTGCTGAACGCCGGCGTTCCAGCCTTCCAGAACCCAAGCCCGCCATTGCTTGCGCTCATCATCGTCTTTCGGCAACAAAAGCTCCGGCGGCGGATCGACCCGTCCCCAGTCGCGCTCCAGATAGAGACGCCAGTTGCGTGGCGCGGTCACAATGCGCGCGACGCGATTGATGCGGTACACGCGATCCGCCACGGCCGCTTCCTGACCGCCGCCATTGACGATCACCGCACGTTGCGCTTCGGAAACGATCGGCGGCTCGATAATCAACCCGGAGGGCACGGCAATCAGCAAGCGAGAGAAATTAAAGGTTTTGGTCAAGCTGATGTCGTATTCAGTCAGGCGCCGCTGAATCTCGAACGTGCGATGGGCAAGACCGCCGCGCGCGCCATAAGACAGCGCCGCCTCGCGTAAAGCGTCCTTACGAATTTGCAAGCCCATGACTTCGGGTTTTGTCTGTGCGCCGGTTTGCTGTTCCTGCAATTCCTGCAATATCGGCGGGGGCGGCGAAGCTTCAGGCGTGACGTCATCCGCGCGAACGCCCGAACCGCTGCACGTCAGAGCAAGCAAAAATACAGCGATCGGCAAACCGCGCATTTTTTTTCTAGATTCTGTCGACAGGCGCATAGCGAATCTCAATAACGCCGTTTTGGCCATCGACGGTGATGTCCGCGCGGCGTCCAACCTGCAGGCCAAGATCGCGCAACAGCTCAATCATCGGTTGCTTATAGGCATTGATGCTCACCGTCAACGGCACCGCGGGAGGCGTCCCCTTGGTCTGAAACCTCAACCCCGCACGCGTTGCAAGGGTTTGCGTAATTTGCTCGACCGGCCCCGTCCATTTGACGGTAATAAGTTGCATCATGCTGGGCGGCGCGTTTGAATAATCTTCCGGCATCGGCAATGGCGTGCGTTGTTGCTCTATGCCTGAAATCGTGTCCAGCGCCTGCGCCGCCTTCTCAGACGCCTGAGCGATGCGCGTTCCGACAAGATCGGGTTCCGTCGCCACAGGGGTCGTGGAAGGATACATGGCGCAGGCCGCCAAGGTCAACCCGGCAAGCAATGCAGCGGCTTTTTTAATAAGGCTTCTGTTCATCATCGCTCACAACATCGGTTGGTTAAAAACGAACGATCGCGGACCAGCCCTTGCACAATCGCTTCGCCTCCCCGGGGTCGCCCTTTATGTCGGATAGCGCAAGTAGTGCAGCGCAAATCCCAAAAGACATCCCGCCGGAAGCAACAGCAACACTCCGGTAAACCACATTTCGGTAAACAAAAAATAAAGACTTATAGCCACTAAGGCTGCTGCCGCTACGCCGTAGATCAACGATGCGTTTGGCAACTCGCCCGGTTTCCCCGAAGTAAGAAACGCAGGAGGCAGCGGCCGGCGCACGTCCAGAGAAGGCAATCTCCGCTCTTTCCCCGGCGGCGAAGGCGGCAGTAGACGATCAAGCCAGTTCTCCCCCATGCCCCGCCTACTTCAAAAGATCTGTCAGCACGGCCGCCATGCGTTCCGGCTGGCCCTGTACGATCTTCACGCGTCCGTCTTTGGCCCGGTAAACGATATAGGGCGTAGAACTGATGTTCCACTTGTCGACAATCACGCGGTTGGAGACGACCGCTTTCGCATGCAGCGCATCCGGCTCGCCGGCCAGGGCTTTTTTGTCGCCGCCGACATACTTATCCCAAGCCTCAAACGGATTGGCCGTTTGCAAAAGCTGTCCCGCCACGCGCGCCGATTCGCCATTCAGGTTGTTGCTAACGGGAATCAACCGCACCTGCACCTGATTCGCCAACACAGGTTCACGCAGCTCGCGCCATGTTGCCTGACAATGAGGGCAGTTGGGATCGATCACGACCAACAACTCCGCATTTGCGTTGTTGCCAAGTTTAACGCTGGCCGCCGCCTGTAAATCTTGCATGAGCCGTTCGCCGGGTGAAATCGTTACGGACGGCGGCAGATTACCTGCTAACCCTTTTCCCGCAGCGGCAGTCGCATTGCCCGGAACGGCGGCGAACCCACCTGGCGTTGTGCCGGCTTTAGTTACGTCTTCTTGTTGCTTTGAAGCGCTGTTCAACATCTCGGCAAGTTCTTTGTTGGTGTTGGTGAGATTCGTAATTTGCGGTTCGGTCACGCTGACGCCGTCTTTAGTGAACATACCGCCGATAAGCGCCGTCTGGCCGTCGGACGTGACGTAAATCATCTGGATTTGTCCGTCCTTGACGATAAACCAGCCATGCAGACCGGAACGTTCGCCAAGATAAAAAAGCTTGGCTCCGCCTTTAACGATATTAGCCAGAACCGGAACGGCGTTGATATCAAGCGGTTTTGCGTTACGGTTAAAAAGATCGCTGTCCAGCGTTTCCGTTTGCTGCATCAAGGCTTGCACTGTCGCGACTTGTGGTGTCACGGTTTGCGCCTGCGCGCCCGGCACCGACAGGCCTAAAAACAGGACAAAAAGCAGAAAAATTTTTGATGATAATAGAAATTGCCGCTGCGTCATGTGTCGCTCTCCCCGTTCGTGATGCGCTTTCTTGTCAAACTGATTCGGCGCGGCGCCATCATGCCATTTAATCGCAGCAACTTCTAGCGTTGTGCATAATAATAGTGATATCGGGGTTGAGCCTCGGCCGTGTCGTGCTGAATGAGTCCCTTTCGTTCCATGACCGCAACGACCTTGGCGGCATAACGGGAACCGAGATACGGCGTCGCCGAATGGTAATGCGCGATGCCGCCGTAAAGCGACCCGGCTTCGGCGATTTTTCTGTGCAGAATCCAGGCGGCGACTTTCACGTTGACGCACCCGTCGTCGCGCACCGCCGCGCGCGCCGTGCGCAAGTTCACCTGCCAAGACTGCGCGAGCAACGGTAACCAGCTCGTGTTGACCTGCATAGGACCAAGATCGTAGGTGCCGTTGAAGTTGGGGCCGGACTCCGCGCCGACGCGACCTCCCTCTACATGCATGATGCCGATCATCACAGCAGGGGGCACCTGGTAAGTGTGAGATGCCAGCATCAGGCAGGCGGCAAGAGCTTGTGCAGTTATCATGTCAAGCCCTGGCTTTCGACTTCCGCCGATTCCGGCACTTCGAGGTACATCGTTAGCGTCGCCAGCATCGCCATACGCTGAGCGAACGCCTGCCAGACTTGCGTCATCGGCACGATGTTGCCGTGCTGCGCGAAGTAGGCCGCGCGATCATCGGGATTCATATAGAGCAGGCGATCCGCTTCGGCGTAATGGCATTCGGTGTAAATCTGCCCGGCGGCGCGCAGGATGTTCCAGCACAAAAGCCGCCACTGTTCAGGCGTAGCGCCTGCAGGCGCTAAGGCTCGCGTCACCTGATCGGCGTTTTTCACAAGGCGTTCCGCCACTTCGGCCAACAACGCATGCTCGGCGCGGCCAAAGGCGTATTGGGCCACGGCACCGATGACCGGCACCATCGCTTCCGTCATTTTGGCGCGAAACGTGGCCACGGTATTGGGCACAGTCTCGCCGCCGGCGGGAATCTGGCTTTTGAACTTGTCCTGCAGCGTCGCTGCTATTTCCGCCAGACGTTGCGCTTCCTCTTTCGGCAACGCATGGCCCGTGGCGCGATAACTGGCCGCGACAACCTGACTTGCAGATCCCGCGAGCGCCCAGCGCACGGCAGGATCCAATTCTTCTTCGCCCGCGCCTAGTTGCGCCGCAAGGTTTTGACTGAGAGCTATTGTGCTGTCGATCAACGCGCTGAACTGCGCGGCGCTTGGACCGGATGCCGCGCCGTCACCGCCTTTGCCGCCCGGCGACTCGGCAAGCGCCTGCAGCAAAGGCATGCCGATTTGCCGGAAGGCCATCAGCACCGTTTGCAAGCGGGAACTTTTTGTTTCTTCGTTTTGCGCGCCGTCAGCCATAGACAAAACCATCCGTTCCAGAATTTGCTTTTCTGTCGTTTGTTCAATCTTTCGATACCAAATGACTACGTATTATTCGTTAATATCTTCTTTTTTTCCTCGCCGAAGGCCGCGCCACGGTAGCGTCAGCCTTGGCGCGGGATAACAGATTGGGGCTTTTTGGTTGCTTTATGGTTAATCAGACGGAAAAAAAGCCGGATTCTTGCCGAAAACGGGGCTATTGAGCCACAGAAGCCGGCATTTGAAGCTCGCTGGCGTCAAATGGAACGCCTACAGGCAGGGCGTTTTTCGTTCGCATATAGTCTTTTACCGTTTGTTGGGTTTTTGCCGGAGTCATTGCTGGAGCAGAAACACTTTTGGGCTGATCGAGGCTATTGGAAGCCGACGGGGATGAGCCGGATTGTTGGATGGTGGGGTTGACTGTCGCCCCCACACCTGCCCAGCATTCTTTCAACTTCCTTATGCCGCGCAAGCCATCGACGAAGTTTTTTTCCTCCTTGGCAAGCTGGGCCTTCCAAGCCGCCTGCGTAGCGCGGCACATATCAAGGTGGCGCGTCTGCACTGCGGTAAGGCCTTGGCCGGTCTTGGCTATCGCCATCAAGCGCTGCTCGCCGACGCAGGGCATGTTCGAGACATATTCCGCCTGATAGAGGTTGATCCCCTTGTTGCAACCGAAAGGAAGGGACATCTCGGGACTGGCGGCGTCGCAAGCCATCATGCCGATCTTGCAGATTTCGGAGAGGTTCGGGTCGGAACAGTTGGGACGCGAAAATTTGGCAAGCCTGTCCGTGCACTGTTTGATGAACGCGCTCCGCAACGCCGTGCAATGATCGAACTGCGCCATTTTGATTCTATCGTCTGCAAGAGGATTGTCGCTGCTTGGCTTTGTTGGGGCTGGACCGGTTACTTCATAGCAGTAATGCCAAGCGGCTATCCACGCCTGTTGCGCGGCATATCTCTCCGGGTCGTTCTGCTGCGACGAAGCGTCAACAACCGGCACATACGTAGTCATGTTGCCCTGCGTAACTTTCTGGAACGTCGGCGTCTCGAGCACAGTATTTACGGATGGAGCCTTAAGATCGGCGTCAGTGAGTGCTCCTGTTGGATCCACCCAGTTTTTGCATTCCGGCGGAGGGCCTGTGGGCCCATTATCGAGAGGATTCCATGTTGGCGGATCGTTGGCATGATTGGGGTCTGAGCTCTGCGGGCAGCGCGTCCCCATATTAAGGGCTCCATACTGCGGCCCGTTGTTATTGGACAAAAAGCCGCGTCCGCTGTTCATGATCCCGTCAAGGGCCGTTTGCGATATGCTTTGAGCGTAAGTTTGCAGAACGATCTGCGCCGCGCGCGCCGACGCGGTATTGCAAAACTCCACGAGCCCATCATCGTCCGCGCCGGGGTTGTTTAAGGCGACGGCCTTGGTTTGCACTGTGGCGCGCGCAAGGTCGCCCTTAAAGATATTATCACTGTTTGCCTCCATGGTTTTTATGTAGTTGTTTAAGGTTTCGGTCGTGAGTTTGACCGCAGTTTTCTTGTCCTCCTTATCGTTAAACAAATTCATAAAGTCATTTAAGCCCTTCATAACGCTGTTGAAACCTGAGACAATTTTGGCGAGAAGGCCAATCTTCTGCGCATAATCCGCAAGCTCTGATGTGCCTATGCCAAGTCGAGCAGCGGTATTTTCCATTATACATGCGCATGATTTGTCATTAATAAGATTTACATTCGCAATGGTAGAGCCGCTACACCATGGCACTAATCCGCTAGGCGTGAGCATAGTGCAGGCATAAGCTGGGCGCGCGCATCCAACGGTTAAGGTTATCACCAGCGCAAGGGCAAGAACGCCCTGCGCCAAAAACTTGCCGGGGCAGCATCGCCTCAGGCCATAACCCTTTCTGTTTGAAGCCCTGGTGACCACGTCAACCCTACTGCGCCACAACGACAGGCAAACTAGCCTCATCAGCTGAGACCGGTATGCCAACCGGCAAACTGCTTTCGGCCCTGACGGGAGGCTTTGTTTTAACGCTGGCCCTCTTTGCAGGCGTTGTCTGTTCCGGGGCAGTAGACGCGCCGCCATCGTTGGACACAGTGGGGGTACTTATGCTCGGGTTCGGCTGCCCTTCCGTACCGGCCCAGCAAGATCTCAAATCCTGGAGCGCAATCATGCCATTGACGAAACCATTCTCCTCGTTGGCCTGTTGAGTCTTCCAGTTCGCCATCGAAAGATTGCAAAAATCGCTTTTTCCCATCAGTTGCGACGGGCTGGCGCCGCCCACCGCCGCACCTATGTGGGTGTCGTCGGCCGTGCACAATAGATGGGAAAGATACTCGGCCTGCCAGGGGCTGAGCCGCGCCGTCCCGCCATCTTGACCGCACTTAAAATCAGGCAAATTGGTCGAAGTAAACTGTATGTGTTTGTTTATGGCTTGCAGGCAGAGATCTGCGCTGGCATCGCAGAGCGGCTTGTCTGTGGCAAACGAAGGATCGGAAGGATCGCAATTCGGTCGCGTGTGCCTATCAACCATGTCCGTGCATTGCTTGACGAAGGCACTTTCCAGCGCCACGCAATGATCGAACTGCGCTTTTGCGATTCTATCGTTTGCAAGGGGATTGTCCTTGTGGGATGGCGTTGGCCGAAACCCGGCCACCTGATAGCAATAATGATCCGCCGCTACCCAGAATTGCTGGGCCTTCATGCTATCAGGATCGCTGGAGCTGACCTGAAATGTCTGTGCACCAGGCGCCACTCCCGGACCCGCAGGCACCGGCACCAGTTTGGGTTTTTCGAGAGTATGGCCTAATGTCGTCGCCTTAAGATCGGCATCGGTGAATGTCCCGGTCGAATCGACCCAGTTTTTGCATTCCGGCGGAGGGCCATTGGGCCCATTATCAATAGGATTCCATGTCTTCGGATCGTTGGCATGATTGGAGCCCGATGACGACGACGGGCATCGCGAAGCCCATGCTATCGACGCCCCCATCGGCCCGCCAAAGTTATCGTAGATACTTCTTCCTCTGTTCTCTATGCCGCTAAGCATCTCTTCTGAAAGGGAAGTACCACCCGACCCGGCGATGATGATCACGGACTGGGATACATGCATATCCCGGCAAGCCGACATTAGCGCATCGGGGTGCGCCGCCGTCTGTGTCGCCACTTGAGTCTTGTTTGAAGCATTATGTACATCAAGGAGTTGGTTTAGCGCATCTTGACCTATCATATATTCTATCCAGGCATTTAATTGCTTGGTAGTAGCCTCCACCGCTGTTTGCTTGTCTATTTTGTCATTAAACAGACTCTGAAGCCAGGTAATGCCTTCTGCGATATTGGTTACGATTGAAACCGTATTGCTCGCAATCCCGATTTCCTGCGCCAGCTTGGCAAGTGTCGTAGTCCCTTGGGCGAGTAGATCGGCAGTCTGTATTCCTATGCAGTTGCACACGCCCCAAGACGTCAGTTCTGCATCCGTGGGGCAACAGAACTGGGCCTGAGCCGGCCTTAGCGGCATTGAAATAAGCGCCAGCAGGAGCAGGAACAGGGCTGCGGGCAAAAACCGTCCGGGATTTCCGCCTTTACGTCGCGATATGATGGACATGGCGCACCTCTCCTATGGTTCACATACGGTTGATCCGCCGGTGACTTGCCTGCAGATGTTGCGGCCCAGGGGAACGTTCAGCGGCGGCATGCCGGGCACACTTATCGTGTTTCCCGTTGGCGTCGCCATAAGATTCCCCAGGCCCATGATAAGATTCGTCACAGAAGTTCCGGAGCCTATGAGACATCCGGTCGATGCCAAGCTGGGCAGCGTTATCATTTGCAGATTAGGTACGGGGATGCACACGGCCCCCAAAAGATCGTTGATCGCCGTCCGTATGGCGTTGCACACCGCTTGCATCACCATCTGCGCGACATAACCGATGATGCCAAGAATGATCTTGCCGACCGCGCTTTGCAGCGAGCCATTCAATATCTTGGAAATTGTATCATAGACCATGAGAAGCCTCTGAATGCATTGCTTCATATTCCTTATCGGCATTTGCTGGAAAAACTTGTCTGCAAATAAAGTTTTATAACCCACGGCGGCGTTATTGGCGTTTGTCATGTTTTGTAACGTCGTCGGCTTGCCATTCTCGTCCACCTGCGCGTTTCCGCAGCGATCAATCATCGTGCCGGTTGCAGTTTGAATACTGGCTTGAACAGGAGGCGGGCTGGTCGGATTGCCGCTATCGGCGCGCGTGGCGCACGGCTGCAGGGTGGCGAAAGCTAGCGCCAATATGAACAAAACCGGCAGCAGGAACCGGACCGGCTTTTTGCCTTTGCGTGGCATGATTATGGACATGGCTCACCTCTTCTTTGTTCTATGGTTCACAAACGGTTGATCCGCCAGTGACTTGCCTGCAAATGTTACGGCCCAGGGGAACGTTCAGCGGCGGCATGCCGGGCACACTTATCGTGCCTCCCGTTGGCGTCGCCATAAGATTCCCCAAGCCCATGATGAGATTCCCTAAAGAGGTTCCGGAACCTATGAGACATCCGGTCGATGCCAGAGTTGGTAGCGTTATCATAGGTGGTATAGGAAGGCATACCATCCCTAAAAGGTCGTTAATCGCCGTCTTTATAGCGTTGCACACTGCCGTCATCACCAGCTGCACGACATAGCCTACGATGCCAAGAATGATCTTGCCGACCGCGCTTTGCAGCGAGCCATTCAATATTTTTTGAATCACGCTATAAACGGTAAGAAGCCTCTGAATGCATTGTTTCATATTCCTGATCGGCTGCTGCGAAAAAAACTGGCCAGCATAAGCGGCTTTAAACGACTGATGGGCAGTCACGGCCTGCGACAGGGCTTGCATGAGTTTGAGGTTCACGCAGTTGCGGGGAAGATTCATCGACTGATTTCCATACATGTCCATCTGCGCTTGCGAATAAGGCGCGGCATTATGTGGTGGCGTGGTGGAAGGGTCGGCCCACACGTCTTGTGGGACATCATCTATAGTCACCATTGAAGCGCCGCTATTGCATTGCTTCGTCGTGCCAAGCTTATCGCAAGAATGATGAGCATAACATTGTGATCCAGGTCGATCACATCCGCCAACTCTACAATGGCCCAATTGGTAGCCATAAAGTTTATCGACAAAGGCCGGACAAGACATTACCAGTTGAAATTTTTTCACCGAGCATCCTACGGCCGCGTTTGCGACAACTTGATCGTTGTTTTGACATTCGTACACTCCTTGCGCCCATATATTCATCATTGCCGCGTAGTCCACGCCGCCTTCACACCACGATTGATGAATTTGACCATTCGCCATTTTGTAAGTCGTGTCTGTGCACGGGGTGAATGGGAGGCTGGTTTTTGGGCTAACTTTTCTTGCAAAATCAAGACCGCCACAAAGCCCCATTGCACCATTATTTACCTGCGTAGGCCCCCAATTATAGCTTAAACCACCATGCCCTGGATCACGGCCTATCTTGCACCAGAGATGCCCTGCCATTTCCCCTGCAAACATATGCAACAACAAAACCGTCATCGGGGCGTTCCAGCCGCCGCCCTGATTATTGATTTCATTATAAACCGGGAGTGAATAACAGGCCTGTTTTGTGTTATTGCAAACCTTATCGTCGGCGCGCGCGGAAGGCATCGCGATCAGGCAAAGCATCGCGGCCAAACCCAAGAGCCTTAAGTCTCTTCTTCTCTCTGCGCACATCTTGAACAAACCGTTTCCTCTTGTCTCCCGGTTCACTTGGCTGGCTCTGGCGCTTTTGGCCCCGGCTTTTCGATTTTCGGCTCGCCGCCACCCTGTCCTTTATTACAATATCCGCTTGGCTTGGGTTGCGGTTGACCCTCTGAACTAAGCCAGGTGTCCCCTTCTTTATCTTCCCAACACACATGCACGCTGCCATCGTTCATATTAATGAACGTGATCGCCAGATTTGTGCCACAGTCGCCATGCTCAATCGCGGTACATATCTGAAAGGCCAGAACGGGCCCCATTTTTGCAACAAGCGTAAGATATGTTTTCTTACCCCAACCGTCCGCCAATTGTTTCAGTCGTTTGGGGCCAAGCGCTTTTAGAAACGCTTCCTTCAACGCCGGATCGTCCCATATGGCGGGATGAGGCTTCATGACAGGATCCTCCGGCGAGACATCTGTCGGGACTTCCCCCACCCACTTCTCCAAAAACCCGAATTTCAGATTTTGATCTTTGCTCGCCGCATCGTCCGCCGCACGTGCGCCGCCGCATAACGGTACGATTAGGAAAGCCAGGATCAGGAACAGGCGGCGCAGCATGGAAACCTTCTGATTCTCCTCGGATAACGCCAATTCTTCTAACCTCCCTGCCCTCGTTTTGCCACAGAGATTTTACGGTCTTTGGCGTCATTAACGATTGTCGGCTTTTGTGCTTAACGAAGGATTAATTAAAGCGATTTCTTGGCGAGCGCAGTAAGCCTAGAAAACGCTTTATCCCGGCGAAAGCCGGGATCCATTTCCTGAATGGGACACAAGGGAAACGTTGTGTTTGTGGGCTGATGGGAAGATGGATCCCTCGCCTTCGCGAGGATGACTATTAAAGAGGATGCGTATCGCCCTAAAGAAGCCAAGATCGAGTCACCTAATATTTGCCTATCCGGGCATTACGGGGTGACGCACATGAGCCTTTCCCGCCGCTGGTTGAGTGGTTTTGTTCTGGCCGTCATGGTTCTTGGCCTGACAGCAGCAAGAGCCCAATCGCCTACGGGCGCTCCCGAAGCCAATAGCCCCGAACCTCCCGCGCGCGTCGGGCGCATAAGCCTTCTGCAAGGAACCGTGTCCTGGCACACAGCCGATCAGAATCAATGGTCGCCTGCTGTCCTCAACTATCCCATCACGAGCGGCGACGCTTTCTGGACAGAGCCAAACGCGCGCGCTGAGCTACGTATCGGCGATGACTCTCTGCGGCTCGATAGCGCGACGGAACTCGACGTGCAGCAACTCGACGATCACACACTGGTCGTGGCCGTGCCGCAGGGCACGATCAATGTGCATGTCCAATCTCTGCCCGAAGGCGATAGTTACCGGGTGACAACGCCGCGCGGCACAGTCGATCTGTTCACCGCGGGCACCTACCGCATCGATGCTGGCTCAACCGATACGCCGACATCCGTCGCTGTTTTGCGCGGGCACGCGCGTTTTTCCGGCGACCGCGCACTGACGATCACGGCGGGCGAAACGGCGCTGGCTTCGGGCAACGATCCGCATGCCTATGCCTATCGTGTGGTGGAAACAGTCCCGACGTCTTTCGACAACTGGAGCCTTGCGCGCGACAATTACGAAGAACCGCGACAGGCAGCGCAATACGTTTCGCCTGAGATGACCGGGTATGAGGATCTCGGCGCCTACGGCCAATGGGAAACGACGCCCGACTATGGCGCCGTGTGGTATCCAACGGACGTAGCGGTGGATTGGGCGCCGTATCGCTTCGGCCATTGGGCCTGGATTTTCCCCTGGGGCTGGACTTGGATCGATGACACGCCGTGGGGCTTCGCGCCGTTTCACTATGGACGCTGGGTCACTATCGGCAACCGGTGGTGCTGGTGGCCGGGAGAACGCAACGTCAGCCCGGTCTTCGCGCCCGCCTTGGTCGCTTTCATCAATCGGGATCATGACATCGGCTGGTTCCCCCTGGCGCCCGGCGAAGAATATCGCCCCGCTTATCGCCACAGCGACCGGTATCTCCATGAGATCAACGCCGGGATTATCGGACACAATGCTGCCGCCGAAGCGCATGAAAATTTCCGCAATCGCTCTTTTGCAACCGTGGTGCCGCAAAATGCTTTCGCGTCGCGTTCCATCGCGCATGACGCTTTGCACGTTGACCCGCAACAACTGGCGAAGGCGCCTGTTGTCGGCACAGCGCCGCCGCATGCTGAAACACAGCAAGGCAAACCGGCGCCGGGGCCAGCTATTGTCCATGAACAACATATGGCAGGCCCTACCGGTAAACAGCTCTCGTCTTCCCGAATTACGTCGCCTGCGCCGTCTACGGTTCACGCGACTTCGGCTGCTGCTCCTGGCCCGGTCATTCACCCGTTGACTCCGGGGGCTTTGCCGCCGCTTACGCAACGCTACGGCATGGGAACCGGCGAGACACTGCCCAGCCATCGCGCGCCGGAACCGCGTGAAACCGCAGCGCCCCAGCCAACACCACAGGCAGCGCCTGCGCCTCATTCTGTTGAACCACAGCGGCGTGAAGTCGTTGCTGCTCCTCCGCCACGCGAGATCGCCGTCCCGCGCCCATCTCCGGCTCCAGTCTTTGTGCCAAGTCATGAAGGATGGATGCAGCAACCAACAGCGCCAGCGGCAAGAGCTCCCGCGCCGATACAGCGTGCCGCGCCAGCACAAGCAAGGCCAGAAGAGCGCTTTGACCGCCAACCTGAACCGCCAACGGGACGTTGATTGAATTTTTACGAACGAACTTTCAGCGTCAATCCTTCTTTATCCACGCCAACTTCGACCGTTTGGCCTTCCGTAATCTTTCCGGCCAAAACATCCTGCGCCAGCGGGTTTTGTAGCGTGCGCTGGATGACGCGTTTGAGTGGGCGCGCGCCATAAACGGGATCGTAGCCCGCCTCGGCCAGCCATGCGAGCGCTTCTGGCGTCAGCTCAAGCGTTATCTTGTGCTCGGTCAGCATCTTTTTGAGTTTTTCCGTCTGCACCGCAACGATGCCTGTCATGTCCTCGCGACTGAGGCGGCGGAAAATGAGAATCTCGTCCAGCCGATTGAGAAACTCAGGACGGAAGTGCTTACGCACGATCTCCATCACAAGATCGCGCGTGTGCGGCGAAAGTTCCTCGCCGTCGTCCTGCGCGATCACATCGGCGCCCAGATTTGAGGTGAGCACGATGATCGTATTCTTGAAATCTACCACGCGCCCCTGCCCGTCCGTCAGGCGGCCATCATCAAGAACTTGCAACAGCACGTTGAAAACGTCCGCGTGTGCCTTCTCAACCTCATCGAACAGCACCACCTGATAGGGACGGCGGCGCACGGATTCCGTTAAGCTGCCGCCTTCTTCATAGCCGATATAGCCGGGCGGCGCGCCGATGAGTCTGGCTACAGTATGCTTTTCCATGTATTCGGACATGTCGATGCGTACCATCGCCTGCTCGTTGTCGAATAGGAATTCGGCCAAGGCTTTTGTCAGTTCTGTTTTGCCGACGCCCGTGGGCCCCAGAAACAAAAAGGAGCCCGTGGGCCGTCCGGCATCCTGCAGCCCAGCGCGCGCGCGACGCACGGCGTTGGATACGGTCACAATCGCCTCGTCCTGGCCGATGACGCGGCGGCGCAAATAATCTTCCATGTGCAAAAGTTTTTCGCGCTCGCCTTGCATCATTTTGTCGATAGGCACGCCCGTCCAGCGGCTGACGATAGCGGCGATGTCGTCGGGCTTCACCGCTTCGTTGAGCATCGGGTTTTCGGCTCTTTGCTGCGCCGCCTGAAGTTTACGTTCCAGATCGGGAATGACACCGTAGGCAAGTTCTCCCGCGCGCGTATACTCGCCTTTGCGTTGCACTTGCTCCAGTTCCGCGCGCGCTGCCTCTATCTGTTCCTTCACCTTCTGCGCACTGGTGAGCTTTTCTTTTTCCGCCTGCCAGCGCAACGTAAGCGCACCGGATTTTTCTTCCAGAGCCGCCAGCTCACCGTTCAGTTTCGCCAGCCTGTCTTGCGAGGCAGCGTCAGGTTCTTTTTGCAAAGCGGCTTGTTCGATTTTCAACTGAATGATCTTGCGATCAAGCTCGTCGATTTCTTCCGGCTTGCTGTCGACCTCCATGCGCAGGCGCGCGGCCGCCTCGTCGATTAGATCGATCGCCTTGTCCGGCAGAAATCTGTCCGTGATGTAGCGGTTGGAAAGATTGGCCGCGGCGACAATCGCGCCGTCGGTGATACGCACGCCATGGTGCAGCTCATAACGCTCCTTCAACCCGCGCAGAATCGAAATCGTGTCTTCGGTGGAAGGCTGGCTGACGAGAACAGGCTGGAAACGCCGCGCCAGCGCCGCGTCCTTCTCGATATATTTTCTGTATTCGTCGAGCGTTGTCGCACCAACGCAATGCAGTTCGCCGCGCGCAAGCGCCGGTTTCAGCATGTTGGAGGCGTCCATCGCGCCTTCCGTCTTGCCCGCGCCAACCAGAACATGCAGCTCGTCGATAAACACGATGATCTCGCCAGCGGCCGCGGAAATCTCCTGCAAAACGGCTTTCAGGCGCTCCTCGAACTCGCCGCGGTATTTCGCGCCCGCGACAAGCGCACCAAGATCGAGCGCCAACACACGTTTGTTCTTCAGGCCTTCCGGCACATCGCCCTTAATGATGCGTTGCGCCAATCCTTCGACGATGGCCGTCTTACCGACGCCCGGTTCGCCGATCAATACGGGATTGTTTTTCGTGCGGCGCGCCAGCACCTGTATCGTGCGGCGGATTTCCTCGTCGCGCCCGATGACGGGATCGAGCTTGCCCTCGCGCGCCGCCTGCGTCAGATCGCGCGTGTATTTCTTGAGCGCCTCATAGCTGCCTTCCGCGCTTGCCGTGTCGGCGGTGCGGCCTTGACGCAAATCATTGATAGCCTGATTGAGTTTTTCAGGCGTCAGACCGGCGGCCTTAAGCGCCTTTTGCGCGGCGGTGCCAACCGCCATGCTCATAGCCAGCAGAAGCCTCTCCGCTGTCACGTAGCTGTCGCCCGCTTTTTTCGCCAAGTCCTCCGCCGATCCCAAAAGGCGCGCGAACTCCGGCGTGACGAGCAACTGATCGGCGTTGCCCGATGCGTAAATTTTCGGCGTTTTTGCAAGCTCGGCATCATTCGCGCGCAGCGCTACTTGCGGATCGCCGCCGGCAGCACGAATGAGATTGCTCGCTAATCCTTCACGATCCTCAAGAAGAACTTTCAAAAGATGTTCTGGCTGCAACCGCTGGTGCTGCAGCTTGAGCGCCGTCATCTGCGCGGACTGAAGAAAGCCCTGCGCGCGTTCGGTATAATGGTCCATGTTCAGCATGAGGAAATCCTGATTTGTTGATTTCTAGGATGTAATGGGTTGCCAGCGAAATGCAAGGCAACAAAGCGCAACAGTCCTACAAAGCTTCTCCTTATAAGGATATATGCCGGTTTTTGCCGTAAGCACATTGACTAAGCGCGCCCATTATGGTACTTGATTAGTACCGTTATGGGGTTCTGCCTTGGCTGCGCCATAGCTTCGCCCCACCCACCTAAACCGGGGAGGGTGCCATGAAAAACGCATTAAAAGGTGTCGTCATGGTTAGCGTCGCCGTCTTGATGACGGGTGGCGCAGTCCATGCTGCAAACAACGAAAAAGCCGGAAGAAGCGCGACCGTCAGCCGCGCGACGGCGTCAAGCCATAGCGTGACCAGCAACAGGGTTAGCTTCAGCCGCTCTTCGGCGACAGCAAGCGTCAGCAAGGGCTTTTCCCAGAGCCAATCGATGGGACATCAAGAAAGGTTTACAGAAAGGCATGACAACCGGTTTGATAACAACAGGCACTTTGATAACATGCATTTTGATCACAATAGGAATTTTGATCGTTTTGGTTGTTGCTCTGAAAACAACCGGCATAACACTCGCTTTAACGGGCACGACGGGTTCAGAGATGGTCAAGACCTCAAGGCTGAAAGGCGCGCGTTCATTGACGGCGCAAAGATGGAGAGACGCGCCTACATTGACGAGGCCAAACGCGAAAGACGCGCGTTCATAGATGGAGCCAAATACGAAAGGCGCGAGGAAATAGATCAGCTTAAGTATTATGGGTACGGGAATTATGACGGCTATAGTCTTGTCGCTGGAAGGACTGTCGCAGCGCCCTGGTAAACGCTCTACCGGAACACCAGCCGCCGCGAGGCGAAGAAGTTGAAGAACATGGCCACTCCCGTGCCTGCCAAAAGGCCAATGACGGGATAATCGTATATGAGCGGGATCGTGCTCACGAGCAGGCTGTAGGTGCCGCGGTTAAAGACAATTCCCACGAGACAAACGGCCGCAAATTTTGTCCATTGCTTTGCCATCGATTCATGTTTCGCGTCGCGGAACGTAAAAAGGCGATTGCCGATCCACGTCACCGTCACCGCGAAGAAAAAGGAGAAAAAGCCCGCCGCAATCCGGCCAAACCCAAACCCATAAATGCCGAGATAAAGAAAAGCCACATCGACGACAAAGCCGATGACGCCGACGATGCCGAATTTCAGAAACTGAACAGATGTTTCTGCCTGCGCCGAAGACAAACGCATCGCAAGCAAACGCTCACGCAGCCATTGTTCCGCGTTGTCTATCATTTCTGCGTGGCCGGTATGTTGAGATAACGCATCCGTTTCATCTCGCGCCGTCCGCGCGTCACGGTATCGAGGATGAGGCCGCAGAAGAGGCTGAGAAAGCCAAGGGTCATCAATCCCATCGAAAAGACCGCCGTCGGCAAGCGCGGCACAAGGCCCGTTTCAAAGTATTCGGCGACGATAGGCAGCATCAACCCTATCGAAATGACGGCAAACAAGAAAGCCAGCAGCGAGAAAAACTGCATGGGCCGTTCTTCCTTCACCAGCACGACGATCGTCCACAAAATGCGGAACCCGTCGCGGAATGTGCTGAGTTTGCTGATCGAGCCTACGGGGCGATCTTTGTAAGGCGTCGCCATTTCGGTTGTCGGCATCCGCAGCTCCAGCGCATGCACCGTCAATTCGGTTTCGGTTTCAAATCCGGCAGCTAGCGCCGGAAAACTCTTGGCGTAGCGGCGCGAAAACACGCGATAGCCGGACAGCATATCCTTGAAGCGATTGCCGAAGATCCACGCCACCATGCTGGTCAACAGCCAGTTGCCGAAGCGATGCCCCGGCCTATAGGCTTCCTCGATATTCGTAACGCGCGCACCGTTCACCATGTCGAGCGGGCCATTCAGCAACGCTTGAATCATCTTCGGCGCCGAGGCCGCATCATACGTCGCATCGCCGTCCACAAGCACGTACACATCCGCTTCGATGTCCGCAAACATCCTACGGACGACATTGCCTTTGCCCTGCAAAGGCTCGGACCGCACGACGGCCCCGGCCTCCCGCGCCACTTGCACCGTGCGGTCGCGCGAGTTGTTGTCGTAGACGTAAATCACCGCGCCCGGCAACGCTTGACGGAAATCCTTCACCGTCTGCGCGATGGCGGCTTCCTCATTGTAGCAAGGGATCAGCACGGCCGTTCGAAGAGCTTCAGTCATGGGCCACCTGTTTTACATCGCAGAGTTCGAGGTTTGTGTCATAAAGATAGTCAACGACCTTCTGGCATGTTTGCGGCAAAAATGTGAGGCCGTAATATCCTAGTGCTTTTTGCGCCAAATCCAGCTGCCAGGAGGGAATAAGAAGCATGAAGCGGCCGCCCTGAGCCTCATGCGCCGCAATGCGCGCACCGATGATCTTATTGATGCCTTTATCTTCGTCCGGGCTGGCGAAATTGCTCTGGATCCGCACAAAGGGGATTTGCTTTGGAAATTCGCTGACCACGTGGGAATAGGGTTCGAACCCGGCCATCAGGATCATCAAATCATGCGTATCGGGCAAAGCCGGGCGGTCGATTCCGACGGTATGGGAAAACCAGTGCTTCGTGCGCGTCCAGTTGCCGGGCTGCACGGAGAAAGCTACAACCGCTAGCACAAACGCCGCCAGAAGCGCGCGCGTTTTCAGGCGAACCGGAAGATATCCCACCGCGAACAAAATCAGAAGCGGCGCCAGCATCTCCAACGGAATGATGTAGCGGTAAATCGCGAAAAGCGGGAGCCAAACGGCATAGGAAATCACGCCAACCCACAGCAGATAACGCGCGGCATAAGGCGCGGCCATCTGGTCGCAACCGTTCGCGCTTCGCCCGAAAAAGAGCCGCAGCGCGATGGCCAGCGGCAACAGAACGTACAGGATCGGGATGCGCCAGTCGCGCCAGAGTATCTCGCCCGTCCGGAAAGGACTTTCTGCGAAAATGAAAGGAAACGTCAGCGCATCCGACCACGTGCGCGGCGTGAACTGCGTATCGCGCGCGGAGGTCAGCGGCGCCAGCGGCGATTTGAAGAGTTCATTGAAATAGGGAAACAACGGACTGCCGTAATGCGTTTGAAGAAACCACGACCAATACCCTAGCGATACGGCAACGCCGAGCAGCACGCCGATGCCAAAGGCAAAGCCGATCAGAACGCGCCGTTTGAATGGCCCTGCCACAAGAAGCAAAGCGGCGCACAAACCGACGCAAAAAATAACGCTCGGCAGTTTGAGGCCCATCATCAGGCCGGCAGGAAAACCGCATAAGACGGCCAGAAGCGCGGCTTTAAGGGATGCTTGCGGCGTAAACAGCCTATCCCAATTACGTACGACCAATACTGCCGACACAAAAATTCCGAGACTCGTCATGTTGTCGTAAAATGTGGTGCCAATCTGCGCGATGCCGCCGCCGCCCAACATTCCCAGCGCCGCCAGTCCCGCGCATACCGCAACTTTCTGGCGCGGATTGGGAACGATCAACGCCGCGTGCGCCAGAAAAAACAAGAGAACGAAATTCAGCCCCTGCACGGCGCCAAGGACAAATGCCGCCAGGCGCGCCGGAACATGCGACGCCAGAAGATAGAACGGCACGTCCAACAGCGGATTGTAAAAAAACGGCGTTTGCGACGGCAGCAGGTCGAACGTGTCGCGCCCGTTCACAAAAGCGTAAGCATTGTACCAGTGGTAGTTCCGCAAATCCCAGTTAGCGTCCTGCCCAAGGAACTGCGCCAAGACGCCAAACGCCAGCGGCGCAAGCATGAGGATCGGCAAAGCGATGCGATACGCCTTGGTGCCGCGCGGCGGGAGAATATGGATTTCAAGAGGGGCTGGCATCGGACGATGCGACCCGCCAATAAGGGTTACCCGCCGCTAATTGGCGCGCCGGGAGGGAAGCAAGCCGGTTGGGGCTCCCGTCGAAGCCGCGGGCGGCTCGACGATCACATCAGGCGCTGGCGCGGCAGCTGGCGCTGGCATGGCGTCGCCTCCCTGCTGCGGCTGGCTCGTGAGGAACCGAGTCATATACGTGTGCATAGCCTGTTCCAGGTTCTGGTTCAGGTCGCGCATGAGGGCGTCAAGAAGCGTATGATAAGCCTCGTATTTCTCGGTTTCGGTCGCTTTTTCTGGCACTGACACGGTGTGCGTGGCATGAGCCGATGCCATGCCCGTCGCATTGTCAGCGGGCGTTTGAGCCTCGATTTCAACTTCGATGTGCCCCACATATTTTTTGGCTTGCTGGCGCGTGAACCAGCTATCCATGCCGCCTTCAAGAGGCAGCTTTTGTTCGGTTACGTTCGCGTCCTTGATGATAAGAGTCGCATGGCCGGCCGAGCCTGTCGCTTGCAATCTGTCCGCAGCCCAACGCTGCACGGCGTCCGCAAGAGTCGGCTGGAATTGATACCCGACGTAAGGCGGTTTCTGCGGCGTCGCAGTGGTGCGGTTGATGACCCGCAAATCCTGCGTATCGATGGCGATCTTCCCCCAAGAGCTATAGTCAAGCTGCGCGGGGATGACTTTGGATTGTTCCGACGCGCAGGCTGTCAGCGCCGCGCCCAGAACGAGAGCGAGAATGAGTTTTTTCATGCCCGCATACTAGGAACACGCTTCGATTCTGTAAAGAGGGGCATTCAGGGGCCATCTTTCCTCGAATGTCTCTCCTCTACCCGAATCGAATGATCCTGTGCTAGACAAAAGCATGGATCAGCATCGTGTCGATCAGTTGGACAAAGTCCTTGCGCTTGCGGACTCCGCGCACGAGGGCGAGGCAGTCGGCGCCGTGCGCATGGCGCGGCATTTGCTGTCGAAAAACGGCCTCAGTTTCGGCGATCTCGCACGCGCCGCTTCAGGCCGGTCGCGTTTTTCCCTTTCGCGGGCGTTGTTCTCCGGTCAGCATGTTCATCTTGAAGCGCAGATCGCCCAATTGCAGCAACAGGTAAGCGATCTAGCCAACGAAGGCCAGAATCTGGCGACACAAATCGAGTTCTGGCGACGCCGCGCCTTCGAGCTTGAGCAGCAATTGAATCTGAGTTCGTCCGACGCCCAGCGCTGGAAACAACTGGCGCGCGAAACGGCTGAGCGGCTGTGGGACATCAGCCAAATCACCAATGCCGACGAATTTTCCTCTCCCGAATCCGCCGCCGAAGATGAAGCGTTGCCGCTGAAAGCCGCCGGTGCCTGAAATACCTTCACTTGATCTCATCAGACAGGAAGCTTCTTCCGTTATTGATCGCTTCGCTGCCGGGTACCACGCCGAAAACTGGTGGTTGTTGCCGGTTGCCATGCTTTTCGTTCTGGGTCTTTCGTCCACGTGGGATGCCTGCAAGGGACGCGTGCCGGATGCTTTCATTTTTCTCGGCCTGTTGCTGACCGCGGCGGTTCAAGGCCTTTACACCGAATGGTCCACGGCAGCTGAACATCTGGCGCTGGGGCTTGGCGTTGCTTTTGCGCTGTGGGGTCTCAATCAGCTTTATTACACTCTCATGAAAACGGACGCGTTCGGCATGGGCGATGCCAAATGGACGGCGCTGGCCGTCGCCAATTTCGGCCTAAAGCCTGCGCTCTTCGCCTGGGTGATTGGCGCTTGGCTTGGGCTGGGATGGATGGGAGTAAAGGGACTATCGCGCCGCGTGCGGAAACTTTACGCAGAAGGCAATGGCGAGACGCGCACCTATATTCACTTCACGCCGTTTTTATTTGTGGGATTGTTGGTGGGAATTTATTGGTGCTTTATGCGGTGATTAGGGACTGTCCTTCTTATCCTCATCCGTTTTCTTCTCATCCTTGTGATCCATGCCTTCGCGAAAAGCGCGGATGCCTTTGCCGAGGTCGCTCATGACGTGCGGCAGCTTGCCCGCGCCGAACAGCACCAGGACAACCGCAAGAACCAGAAGCCAGTGAAGAAGACTGAACTCGCCCATCGCTCAACCTTTTTTATTAGCCTTGGCAATCTTCCGCGCAACCGAAGGCGCGACTTCGATGCGTCGCAGGGGCGGCATGTAGATCAGCAACGCCGCCGCCACATAAATAGATGAATAAGTCCCCACCACAATGCCCCACGTCAGCGCCAGCGAAAAGTTGATCAGCGTCGGCCCGCCCATAAACACCAGCGGCAGAAGCGCCAGAAGCGTCGTGCCGGCTGTCATCATGGTGCGCGAAAGGGTCTGATTCACCGAGTCATTGATGACCTTGCTGAGATCGGTGGCCTTCTGGCGGTGCAGCATTTCGCGGATACGGTCGAACACGACAACGGTATCGTTGATCGAATAACCGGCCAGCGTCAAAAGCGCCGCGATGGCCGTCAGATTGAAATCAAGTTGCAGCAGAGAGTAAAGCCCCACCGTGACAAACACGTCGTGCAGCGTTGCGATAAATGCCGCGACGCCGAACTGCCACTCGAAGCGCACGCCCACATAAAGCGCAATCGCCAGAATGGCGAGGCCCGTCGCAAGAAGCCCGGCGTGCAAAAGCTCCGCGCCGACCGTCGGGCCCACGACTTCAACGCGGCGGTATTCGTAATCGCCGCCCATTTTGGCGCGAACGGATTGAATCGCGCGTTGCTGCGCCGCCTCGTCGCCTTCCTGCCGCTGAATGCGGATCAGCACGTCGTCTGGACTGCCGAATTCCTGCAGCGCGACTTCGCCAAGGTTCAACGTACCGAGCTCATCGCGCAAAGCGCCAACGTCGATTGCTTTTGCCGCTTTGGCCTCGATCAAAATGCCACCCTTGAAATCGATGCCGAAGTTGAGGCCTTTCACGGCCAGCGAACCAACGGTGATCAGCATCAAAATGATCGTGACGCTGAACGCCCACCAGCGCAAACGCACAAAATCGATTTTGGTGTCGTGGGGAATGAAGTGAAGGGGGCGAAGGAACATATTAGCCTCAGGAAAGGGACGACGATGTGTGTAGCCTCCGAGGCGGTTTCTGTCCAGTCGCGGGCGAAGAAATGAAATTTAGTCGCCGTTTGCTGCCCTTAACAGGTTGGTCAAAGGAGCGACATTCGGCCCTTTGGCCAGGCGAGCCAATCTCATCAAATGCTGCTTTGGAGAAATTTCGAAGGGCTCCGATTCAACCCAGCCTTCCAAATTAAACTTTAAACTTGGGAGAGAACCTATAAGCTCAGCTTGAATCGTATTATCAAAACCGGAATTTTCAGGCTGACTTTTACGCGTGTAAGCAAGATAATAAATAGGAAGAGGGGAACCGGCACAACCGTCCGAATTGGTTGCCCACCTGAAATATTCACCTCTTGCTGCAAAAAAATTTTCTATCAATTTAACTTCGTTAAAAAGCGCTTTTGGGTCGACCTTCATACTTGGGTCGATCTTTATAATAGTCTCCCCCTCTTGCTGATTGACGGATTCTGTAAATTCAGAATAAGTGCCCCCAGCTCTAAAAATATTTTTCATGTCTGTTCCAAGCGGCTTGCCTACAGACACAATGAGAGGGCCCTCTTCTTGGGTTTGAAGTTCCATATGCCCTGGCAACTTAAAACCTTTTATATCCAGATAATTCCATTCGCCATAAACGAACTGTCCGGCCCGGCGTAAATACAGGCGTTCTTTTCCCTTACGGTCTTCTCCCTTATACGAGAGGACCAACAAACAGTCGGGTGGCAACAGCTCGCGAACGCGTTCGTTTGAAATACTCAGGTCCTGTTCAGTTTCTCTTAATAGCCAACGTAAAACGCCCATATTTAAATCCCCATCTCTTTTGAAAATTGACATGCGACGATAAGCCGCCGTTTTCTTGCACGGCGGCAAAGTCCGAGTCAATGTTTTCCTATACTTTCAAAGGCCTTAACCAAATTGTAAAACGCCCGATATAGAATGTCTGGTCCTTCATTCAGGTCTGCCGTCATGACAAAAAAAGCGCCTTCCCGTCCCGCCAAACCTTCCGTGAAAACGCGGCATAGCGATCGTCTCGCGGCGCATCGCACATGGTTAGCGCGCGCCGTGGCCGTGGCACAACTGCCGATCAGCAAAGGCGGCAGCCCTCACCCCACAGTTCAGGTCGGCGCGGTTCTAGTGGACGCCAAGGGGCGTAAGCTAGTTGAATCGTCTAACCGTTTTGCTGAAGGCGTCGATCGCCGCCGCCCGGAGCGTTATGTGGACGGCGAAAAATCGCTCTGGATCAACTGCGCCGAGCAACTGGCCATCACCATCGCCGCGCGAAAAGGAATTTCGCTCAAAGACGCGAGCCTGTATCTCACGCTGGAGCCCTGCGCGCCGTGCGCCGGATTGATCGTCGAGGCCGGAATCCGCGAAGTATTTATTCCGGCGGGCGCGCTCCGCCGCTATGCAAGTCTCAAGGCCAAATACAAACGAAGCATCGAAATCGCGCTCGTCAAACTCGCCGAAGCGGGGGTGCGGCTAACGGCGATTGATGCGGCGTAAAATCCGCCTTCAATTCAATCCGTGCATCCCCATCTCGCGCATCTGGCTGGCCATTCCACGGTAGTAATTCTCGCTGTCTGCGTTGAGGCGGTCGCCGTAGCCGGACATATGGTGCATGAGGGGCATTTCGTCACGGGTTTTTCCGGGGCGCTCGCTCAACGCGTCGAGCGAGATATGATCGAAAGCGCGAAACGCATTCGCCATCGCCTGCTGAAACTCATGATAGGTGCAGCCCTCTTCGGCGATATAAACCCAGTTTTTCTGCTTCGAAGCTTCGGGAAGCGTTAACCCGACAGCTACATCGTGCACGACATGACGCTGCGGCAGTAGCCCAAGGATGTGGAAAAAATGCTGTGACAATTTTTCCTGACTCACCTTTCGCGCGAATCCCTTGGCGCCCCACGCATCCCCGCCGCCTTTTTTCTTTCCGGATTCCTTATTCTCGCCGCAGTCTTCGCCCTCTTCATTGAAAACCCTTTGCCGGGAAAACATACGCATGGAACCCAGCGTTACCGCGACATGCGGCAACTCATGCGTATAATCCCACGTGCCTTTGCGCAACGCTTCGGCGCAGGAACCCGTCATTTCCGCGCTTTGCTCTTCCAGATAAAGCATGTGAATCAGGCGCGTAATTTCATCTTGCAGGCGCACATCGAGGATTTGCAGCTCATCTGTTTCTCCTACTTCCGCGTAACGGCCCAACGTGATGACGGTCACGCGATAACCGCCGCCGCGCATTTTGATCAGGTAATAAAATGTTTTGTTGGGGTTCTCGACCCTCATGTCCCAGATGGACAAATTATCGGCTTCCTGCAGCAACTCGAATTGCCGGACGGCCGCCCATTCGACTTTGAACTCGTCCAACACAGACGTGTCACCCGCCAAAACACGTTCAGCCACGGCTTGCTTGATGGAATCAGGAAACCATAGATCAATGGCCGCGGGTTTCCGTATGCGTTGCAGGTAGGAAAAACCGCACACGATTTTTCGGCCCGCAGGCTCACCCGTCGCAAAAAAGCGCGCTGGCCTTGATTTAGATAGGAGGACGGCTCTCATTGCCGCCATTGATGGCGTTGGCAAGGCTTTCTCCCTTCCGCCTACGCCAAGAGGCTTCGGCGGACCTGCCCCTGCTGACGCGCTGAAGCGCAGCGTAGGCGGTCGCTGGCATGACCCAGATCAGGTTCAACGGGTATAATCTCAGCCCTGCTGCGCAGGGCACCCCGGTAAGAAAAGTTTTAGAGAGAGAGTCGGCGCGTGTCAAACAACAGCGTTGACCCGCGAGTCGCAGGGAATAAATCCACATAATGCGAAGGGTCAAAAAGAGCCAGAACATCGGCCCAAAAGGCGTCCAGGAACATAACGCTTGTTTTTCGCGTCCGGATCGGCAATTTTACCGCCTCCTTGACGTGTGGGGCTATAGCTCAGCTGGGAGAGCGCAACAATGGCATTGTTGAGGTCAGGGGTTCGATCCCCCTTAGCTCCACCATTAGGTTTTCTTGGCGCACTTGCGCCTTAGAAAACCTTATGTCCGCCGAAGCTCCGAAGGAGCGTAGGGGGACTGATGACACAGAAACCGACCAAAATTTTCCTCACTCCCCCTCCCCCCTCACCATCCGCGCGATTTCCCCATCGCAGCTTGCGCTGAGGCGTTTGTATTCCTCCGGCGTGTCGATCTGCCGCTGCTGGCGTTCCCGCACGCTTGCGATGCTGGCGCCGAGTTCCTGTAAATAAGTATTCATCATTGCGTGAAGCTGCGCCTCTGCGGCTGCGGGCGAGCTGGCGCGAATGACGCCCGTTTGCCGCAGCATGTCAGCCAGAAGGGGCGGCAGTTGCTGGACATAGGCCTCCAGAATCTGCCGATCGACCGCGAGGTGTTTGGATTCGTGCTCCTGCACGACGTCGTAAGCGCAGGATGGCCGCGACAATTCGCGCGCCAGATAGACAACCGTGTCTTCGAACCCAAACTGCAGATCGAGATGCGTGATCTGGGTGCAAACCATTTGCTCTCCCGGCATCGAACGGCTGGTCACATCTAAAGCCGAAGAGAGGCGCATACTGGCCGCCGTCAATCCGACGGGCACTTCGCGCAGTCCGGCATAAGTCGTTATGGTCCGGTCGGACAGCTGCCATATCTGCGCGAGGCTGACGTTATCGTTCGTGCGCGGGGACGGCATAAGCGGCGTAATCGTGATCTGCGGCTCTTCGAACGGAGGGCACTGGTAGGCGTCGGCCTTTGCCTCCATGCCTCCGCCGCACCAGACGACGATGGCAAAAGCGGCAACCGCTAGTCCGCGCAGAAAGGGCGAAGAAATTGCGAAGGACATCAGGCGTGACTCAGAACCCATTCAGAAAGGGGCTTGAGTTTGCCGTATTGCCGCGCGCGGCGCAAAATGTTTATGAAGGGGAAGAATGTAACTGCTCGGAAGGAGGACAGATTGCGCTAGCGGCAAAGCCTCGCTTATAGTCGCGCCTTCACACGGAGGCCGCGATTCTTTTTCCTTTCCTACCTCATGGTTCCATTTTAGGGATCAATTACGACGGCAGGCACGATACCGCCATAGCGATCGTCGGCCCCGATGGCATGCTTTTGTTCGCGTGCGCGCTGGAGCGCCTTTCGCGCTGCAAGCAGGATGGGCAAAGTCCCCATGTTTTGCTTGAGGGCTTGCCGTGGGAGCGCATCGCCTGCGTCGCTTTGCCTGTGCCCACGCATGCCGATGAAAGCGCGCCGCCCGAAAGCCTGCTTCATCCGGCCCCGCTGCCGACGCCGTGCGATCAAGGCGCTGGCGAGCCCGGCGCAGCATGGGATACTTTCATCAGCACGCTGCCAGTTCCCGTCCGTTTTGTTTCGCATCCTCTTTGCCATGCCAGCGCCGCTTTCTGGGCCACCAGCTTTGAACGGGCATTGTGCCTGACGTACGACAGCGGCATGAACGGCGGCGCATGGTTCGGCGGTCTTTATAGAGCTTCGATTTACGAAGGCCTTACGCTGCTGGATCGTTTTGCCACGGCCCATTACGCGCGGATCGGTCTTTTGTATTCCGCGCTCACGGCTCTTTTGGGATTCACGCCCGGCAGACATGAAGGCAAATTAACGGGCCTTGCCGCCTATGGCCTGCCTTCGGCGCGATGCCGGGCGTTGCTCGAACATTGGCTCATCGAAGATCATGCGGAAATCGAAGCGCTTTTAAACGGATCGGATTTCGATGAAAAACGCATCCGGCTCCAAAAGCGCCTTAAGGGAATCCCGAAAGAAGAACTGGCCGCAACGCTTCAGGCCATAACGGAAGAACACATCGTCGCTATTCTGAAGCGGGCAAAAAAACGCGGCTGGACAAGTCCGAACATTTGTCTTTCAGGCGGTCTTTTTGCGAACGTCAAATTGAACCAACGCGTGTGGGAAGAAGGGTTTGAGGGAATCTTCATCGCGCCTGCCATGACCAACGACGGCACGGCACACGGCGCGGCTTTGCATGTTCTGGCGAGCGAAGGAAAGTTGAAAAATGGCCGCCTTGATTCCGTTTCCGCCGGGCCTGCGTTTACGGGACAGCAAATCGAAGAGGCGCTTCGTTCGGCTGGATTGCGCTGGGAAAAAATCGCCAAGCCAAGTGAAAAAATCGCGGCGCTTCTGGCGAACGGAAAAACGGTGGCCGTATTCGAAGGCGGCATGGAGTTCGGGCCGCGCGCCCTCGGCAACCGTTCGATTTTGGCGTCCGCTTCCGATACTGCAATCAACTCAAAACTCAACGCGCGCCTGAGCCGAAGCGATTTCATGCCCTTCGCGCCCATGACGCGCCTTGAAGACGCGGAGCAGTGTTATGAAAACATCTCCGGCGCCGAACATGCGGCCGCCTTCATGACGATGACGTTCGCCTGCACGCCTTTCATGAAAGAACGCTGTCCTGCTGTTGTTCACGTCGATGGAACAGCGCGGCCTCAACTGGTTGCGAAAGACAAACAGCCCTTCATTCACGCCGTTCTTTCGGCCTACAAAGACGCGACCGGTAATCCCGCGCTCGTCAACACATCTTTCAATCTTCACGAAGAGCCGATCGTTTGCTCGCCTGCCGAAGCGATCGAAAGTTTTTTAAAAGCCGGATTGGATTATCTTTATTTCGATCCGGAGATTCTTGTCAGTTTTAAGGGGCAAAAACTTCATTAATCACGCCATATCATCCAATCCTATATCCAAAATCGGCGCGCTGTGCGTAATCGAGCCGGAGGAAATCACACCGACGCCCGTGGAGGCTATGGCTTTGACGGTTTTGATCGTCATGTTGCCCGAAGCCTCGGTGACAAACCGCCCGCCGACAAGTTTAACGGCTTTCGCAAGCTTAGCTGCGTCCATATTATCGAACATGATCGCGTCAATCGGCAGATCGAGCGCCTCCTTGACTTGTTTAAGCGTGTCCACTTCCAGCTCGACCTTCACCAGATGGCCAACGGCAGCCCGCGCGGCAAACACAGCCTGACGCAGGCCTCCCGCAACGGCAATGTGATTGTCCTTGATCAGCACGGCATCGTCGAGGCCGAAGCGATGATTGGCCCCGCCGCCCGCGCGCACGGCATATTTTTCGACGACGCGCAAGCCCGGCGTCGTCTTGCGCGTACAGCAGATGCGCGGCTTATGCGGCCTGGCGGCTTCCACAAGTGCCCGCGTCGCTGTTGCGATGCCGCTCAAGTGGCACAGAAAATTCAACGCCGTGCGTTCGGCAATCAAAATGCCGCGCGCGGCGCCTTTGACCGTTGCGATGACATCGCCAGCCTTGACAAATGAGCCATCCGGTTTTTTCACGTCGAATTGCGCGGCAGGATCCATAAGCCGGAAGGCCAGACGCGCGAGATCAAGCCCCGCTACCACGCCTTTTTGCCGCGCGATCAAAGACGCGCGCCATGGGCGATCCTTTGGCATAAGCGCGGCCGTCGTCACGTCGCCCGCCCGCCCCAAATCCTCAAGAAGCGCTGTGCGCACCAAAGGTTCCAGCATGATGTCGGGAAGAGGCGCTAGAGCCACGATCATCTCCCAACATGCGCCGCGCGGCGCAGAACGAAACTTTGTTGAACTTGCGAAGGAAGCACATCATCCAGCGTCAGCGTTTGGTGACGATGCCACGCATCGGACGTTGCGGAAAAATCCGTTCGCGCCTGCGCACCGCGGCTTTCCTCACGCCGCAACGCTGCCGCCGCTATCATAAGCCCTGCCAGCGCCATGTCCGAACGCTCGGCCAGCGACTTTAATTGTGCAACGGCGCGTTCAAGCCCGGCCCTGTCACGCAGTACGCCAACATGCGCGGACATGATCGCCCGTATCGCGGCGCGTTTGTCGGGTGTTTCTTCAAGAATATCGTCATTCCGGCGAAAGCCGGAATCCATCTCATGAACGAGACGCAAGGAAACCGTTGTGTTTATGTGCAGACTTGGAGATAGATTCCGGCTTTCGCCGGAATGACGAACGCTTATATTCTCAGCAATGCGTTGCCCGAAGACGACGGCCTCCAGCAACGAGTTGCTGGCAAGACGGTTCGCGCCATGCAATCCCGTGGATGCGACTTCGCCGCAGGCCCATAAACCGGGGATAGATGTGCGGCCATCGGCGTCCACGGCGACGCCGCCCATGTGATAATGCGCGGCAGGCACGACGGGGATGAGTTGCCTTGCGGGATCGATTCCGGCCGCAACACCGTACGCCGTGATGGTCGGGAAACGCTTAGCGAAAGACGGGAGATGCCGCGCATCGAGAAACACGCGATGCCCTTGCTTCATCTGAGCCCAGATGGCGCGCGCCACTTCGTCGCGCGGGGCCAGATCGGCAAGCGGCAGCGGCGCCATGAACTTTTCGCCGCGCTCATTGACGAGCACAGCGCCCTCACCGCGCAAAGCCTCGCTGGCGAGCGGCAGGGGATCGTTGCCGAAATTCATCGCTGTCGGATGGAACTGCACGAACTCCAGATCGCGCAAAATCGCGCCCGCGCGCGCCGCCAGCGCCAACCCCTGCCCCCATGAACCTAAGGGATTCGTCGTGTGCTGCCACAAAGCGCCTGCGCCTCCCGTAGCCAATACTGCATGACTTGTCGTTATCTGATGGCAGTTGCCGTTTTCATCGCGATAACGAACGCCGGAGAGCGTTCCTTCATCGGTCAGCAAATCGGTTACGACGACATCTTCGATGAGCGTAATGGACGGCGTGGCGCGCGCGCGCGCCATCAGCGCCCGCATAACGGCCGCGCCGGTGCCGTCTCCCTCGGCATGAACGATGCGGCGGCGTCCGTGCGCGCCTTCAAGCCCCAGCTTGAGACGCCCTTGTTCATCATGATCGAACGCGACGCCCCAGGCGCTTAATTGCTCGATGACGCCCGGCGCGCCTTCCGTGACCAGCTTGACTGTGGCCGGATCGCACAAGCCTGCTCCCGCGGCGAGCGTGTCTTGGGCATGTCCTTTGGGATCGTCACCCGCGCCGACAGCCGCCGCGATCCCGCCTTGCGCGAGGCCGCTGCTGGTTTCCTTGTTCGGCGTCTTGCGCGTCAGAACGATGACGGGTAATGGGTCCAACGCAAGAGCGGCGCTCAGTCCCGCAAGGCCGGAGCCGATGATGACGGGGGGCATCATTTTACGGCAATCATCCGTTCAACCGCCTTGCGGGCGCGAACGGCTATATCTTCGGGCACGGTCACCTCATGCGTCATCGTTTCCAGAGCATGACGGATGTTCTTCAAGGTGATGCGTTTCATGTGCGGGCACATCAGGCAAGGCCGGATGAACTCGGTTCCGGGATTCCGCGCGGCGATGTTGTCGCTCATCGAGCATTCCGTCACCAGCATGACGCGCGCGGGATGATTGTCTTCGACCCAATCGCTCATGCGCGCGGTTGAGCCGGAGAAATCGGCTTCGGCCACCACGGCGGGCGAACATTCGGGGTGCGCCAGAATAACAAGGCCGGGATTTTGTTCGCGGTGATTGCGAATGTCCTCGGCCGTGAAACGCGCGTGAACCTCGCAACGGCCCTTCCAGGCGATAATCTTGACGCGCGTTTCAGCCGCGACATTCTGCGCCAGATATTCGTCCGGCAGCATGATGACTTCTGGCACGCCCAGCGACTCCACGATCTTCTTCGCGTTGCCTGACGTGCAGCAGATGTCCGATTCCGCCTTCACCTCCGCCGAGGTGTTCACGTAACTGACGACCGGCACGCCGGGATATTGCGCGCGAAGCGCGCGCACGTCTGCCGCCTTAATGGATTCCGCCAATGAACATCCGGCAGCCGTGTCGGGGATGAGAACCGTGCGCGACGGATTGAGAAGCTTCGCCGTCTCGGCCATGAAATGCACGCCGGCCTGCACGATCACATCGGCTTTCGTTTTAACCGCCTCGCGCGCCAGGGCCAGCGAGTCGCCGGTAATGTCCGCCACGGCGTGGAAAATCTCAGGCGTCATGTAGTTGTGCGCGAGGATAATCGCGTTGCGCTGTTGCTTGAGCCGTTGGATGGCCAGAACGTCGCCAGCAAATCCGGCCCATTCTTCAGGCGGAATGATCGTCTTGACCCGGTCGTACAGCGGCGCAGTCGCAGCGATGGCCGCGCTCACGGATGTGAAGGCCTCGGTATATGGAAACCCGTGCATCTCTTTATGCTCCCCTTGAGCATTAATAGGGTCAAAAAAATGTGTCGCCTTCGGACACATCTGGATATAATCATATTGAGCATAAAGAAGTCAACAAAAGGTTAAGAGCCCGTTCCATGCTTTCCCGCCAAAATCAGAACGTCGTCATCGAGCTGAGCGCCGTTATCGTCGCCGTGACGGACAATGAGCCGCTGGTGATGGCCGTCCCTCCCCTCGCGTTGCCCTCCGGCCCCTTCAGCATGCAGCACCGCACGCTGGAGCAAGGTTTGCGCGCATGGGTGAAGGCGCAAAGCGGTCTTTCGCTCGGTTACGTCGAGCAGCTTTACACTTTCGCCGACAGGGATCGCACGCAAGAAAGCGAGGACGCCGGGCTGCATGTCGTTTCGATCGGTTATCTGGCGTTGACACGCGCGCCATTTGCGAAAGAAGGCAGCACGCCCAACAAAGCGAAAAAAAACGGGCCTTTACGCACCGCAGCATGGACGCCCTGGTATGATTTCTTTCCTTGGGAAGATCACCGCCAAGGCGTGCCGCAGGCCGTCACATCTGCGATCGCGCAAGGGTTAGTTCAGTGGAAAAACGCCGCGCCTGATGCCGCAACACGACGCGCACGCGATGTGCGTATTGCAGCCTCTTTCCCGAAAGACGCGCGCCAATGGAACGAGGATCGCGTGTTACAGCGCTATGAATTGCTGTGGGAGGCAGGGCTGCTTGAGGAAACGCGGCGCGGATTGCCGTTACATCAGGGAAAAGAAAAAGAAACGGGTTTGATTCTCCCCGGCCATGCCATGGCCCATGATCATCGCCGCATTCTGGCAACAGGCATCGCCCGGCTGCGTGCCAAAATCAAATACCGCCCCGTCGTGTTCGAATTGATGCCGAGCCGGTTCACGTTGCTGCAATTACAAAGCACGGTTGAGGCGTTGGCGGGCTTGCGCCTGCACAAACAGAACTTCCGCCGCCTCGTGCAGGGCCAGGGATTGGTGATCGAGACCAGCGGCCATACCCGCGACACACGTGGCCGCCCCGCGCAACTCTTCGCCTTCCGCCCGGACGTTCTGCGCGAACGCGCGGCGGCAGGGACGAAATTGCCAAGGTCGTCGTGAGAGCAAGCGCGCCTTGCTCTAAAAATAGTCCTGGATTTTTTTCGAACGCTTGGGCTTGTCTGCAGGCGCATCGGCTTCCGTGTCGTCCGGCTCAGGCGCTTTGGTTTTTTTAGAATCACCCGCCGGTTTATGTTTTCGACTTAGTTTTTTGCCGTACTCATCTATTTCGGATTTTTTCATGCAATCCCCGCCCCTAGGGTCCAAACTCAGTTAGAACATGGGTTCTGCGCAAGCGAAAAAACGATCCGGCTACAAGAAAAGCGAAGAGCGTAGCGGTGCTACGGTTGAGCTTTTCGAGGACGTCCGGAGCGTTTTTTCGCC
>Ga0326728_10000901_pt1 | contig 110902 bp, 100 predicted proteins | sample MB3enrmetagenome_FD_207602 | JGI IMG/M metagenome (GOLD analysis project Ga0326728, IMG submission 207602) | Lab enriched peat soil microbial communities from McLean, Ithaca, NY, United States - MB31MN | ecosystem: Environmental > Terrestrial > Soil > Wetlands > Peat | place: USA: New York... | reverse complement strand
GACCGCCGGCAAGGGCCGGCGCCATCTCATCCACAAGATCGCAGATGGTGTGAACAACATCGATGTTCCTGCGCTCCGAGTTGCCGCCGATGTTGTAGCACTCTCCCACTCTACCCTTCTCGATCACAGTGCGAATCGCGGCGCAGTGATCGCCCACAAAGAGCCAGTCGCGGACGTTGGTGCCGTCGCCGTAGACCGGAAGGGGCTTGCCCTCAAGCGCATTCAGCACCATCAGCGGGATCAGCTTTTCTGGAAATTGAAAGGGGCCATAGTTGTTCGAGCAGTTGGTGGTCAGCACGGGCAGGCCATAAGTGTGAAAGTAGGCGCGGGCCAGGTGATCGCTCGAAGCCTTTGAGGCTGCATAAGGACTGTTGGGCGCGTAGGTCGTGGTCTCGCTGAAGGCCGGATCGTCCGGACCAAGTGAACCGTAAACCTCGTCGGTTGACACATGCAGGAAGCGGAACCGCTCCCGCTCAGCGGGCTCGAGCCGAGACCAGTAGTGACGAGTCTGCTCAAGAAGGACGAAAGTCCCTTCGACATTGGTGCGGATGAACTCACCCGGTGAGTCGATGGAGCGATCGACATGGCTCTCGGCAGCGAAATGCACGATTGCCCGGGGCCGATGGTCGCGCAGCAGCGAAGCCACAAGCTCGCGGTCGCATATATCGCCGCGCACAAATTGGTAGCGCCTGTCGCCCTCAACTTCGGACAGATTTGCCGGGTTCCCAGCGTAGGTTAAACGGTCCAAATTGACAACCGACCCCTCTTGAACCTTCAGCCAATCCAGAACGAAATTCGAACCGATAAAACCCGCACCACCGGTGACTAGAATCGAATCTTGCACGTGTGTCCCTCGTTCGCAAGTATAGTGATTGCTGTTTCCTAGCGTTTCGTTACTTCTTCTGGTTCTTCAGGTGAAGGACACAGCTTTAGCTTCATGCCCCTTCACCTCGCTCTGCAATTGCTCAAGTACCATTCAACTGTTGGCTGCAGGCCCTCGGCAAGCGTAAACGGGGGGCGCCAGCCAAGTATCTCCTTCGTCTTGGCCAGGTCAACCGCTAACGACGAATATAAGCGCTGCACAGCAGCCTTACGCCCAGTCAAACTGCCGACCAACTCCAGAAGCGATCGTGGTATGGTAAACAGCCGCGCCGGACGCCGCATTGCCACAGCCAGCGCACGCACCAGCTCCGGGGTCGACACATCTTCGTCGTCGCTTACCATAAACCGCTGATTCGCCGCGGCGGGGGCTTCTGCAACGCACATCAGCAGACTGCAGAGGTTATGAAGGCTGACCAGGCTACGCCTGTTTTGCAAGCCGCCCAATGGGAGCGGAAGGCCGCGGTACACGGCGTGCATTAAGTTGAAGAAGTTGGCGCGAACCTCCGGGCCATACACCAGTGGCGGACGCACCACAACCCACTCAGTCTTGCCGGCCTCGCAAATGTCCTGCAAAATCTGCTCCGCCTCCCACTTTGACTGTCCATAGGGATCACAATAGCCGGGTGAATCGTCGGCGGCAAATGGTCTGCTCCCAGTCTCTTCCCCATTCACCTTCACCGAACTGACAAGGACAAAGCGGGGTACCCCTACCTCTCGCGCGGCCTTGGCCAGCCTGCGCGTCAATTCCACATTGGCCTCGCGAAACAGAGGCAACGGGTCGCGCGCCGTCTCGTGCATCACGTGCGCTCGGCCAGCCAGGTGGATCACTGCATCGCACCCCTCCAGGATCTCTCGTAGACCTCTATCGTTGTCCGGGCCAGGGAGTTCGCAAAAGCGTATCCTCCCTTGGAACTCGGGAGATGCTATATGATTCGTGCCGCTCCGCACACATGCTGTAACTGAATTGCCGGATGCAACAAGCTCGCGGCAGAATTGCCGGCCCACGAATCCATTTGCTCCGGTAACAAGTACGTGATTCGGCATCTTCGCCGTTCATCTCCACTTCAGCGTCCGTGCGCATGACATCCCTGTCCCCGCAGGATGGTGCCTGACAGGGACTCTTGCCGGACTACGCCGTAATCTTCGTGTAGTTAGCTTGAATATTCTCACGACTGGAGGAACCGAATAGCACCGAGTCAACTGCTCCACTCCGCATATGTGAGACGACATAGTCAAGCGCCTTGGAGGGATCCAATGTCCCAGAGGAAAATATAGACATCGCTATATTTCTTGTCTGCCTGCTGCCAAATGACTCCTCACACAGCGTCTGCGATGGATTCATCCTGAAGCCTGCCTGGTTTAAGTTGGCGCAGACCCAGGGACGATCGAGTCCAATCTGCGAACACAACACTTTCCTGGCCTTCGGATGATTCATGGTGATAAAGCCAGGCAGTGCGCCCAGCCTATGGCTCACGACCTTATGGAAATCTTCAATAAACCCTGTCAGGTTCATCGCCAGCAGAAGATCGAACGCCGCATTTTGCAGGAAGACACCGCGTATCGGCAGTCCCTTGCACATCAGGACTTCAATCTCAGTCAGGAGGTGCGTCAGGCTTCGGGTTCTTCCCGTCAAAACCCCTATCGACGCCGGTACAATACGCAGGGGATTTACTTGAAGGACCGTAGATGCCAGTAGAGCAGCAACGCCCTTGTTTGAAAGTTGGTACCAGTATTTATGCGCGTAGGGCAGGCATGGAGAGTAGTGCATTCCGGGAAACAGCTTGGAGCGCCGGATCTCATCAAATACCGGTTCATAACGATCGTGCGTCGTGAACATGAAGTCGCGCACACCGGCATCGTAGGCCGCCGCCAGCACTTCGAGGATCGCATCCGGGCGCTTGAAGCGCTCGTAGAGTTCCCCGGCCTTTGCCTGGTTTGCGTGATTGACCCCGAGGAACTGGTTGTCGCCAAAGATTGCTTTTCCGAAACTCATTTCAGCCCCGCCTTCCGGGCAATCTCGTCGATAACACGATCGACTTCCCATCCATCCTTCAACCCGGCAGCGATACCGTCTGGCACCTCACCGTCAATGTGCTGACGTTGGCCTGAGCAGATACTGAGAAATTCCTCGAGTTCCAGTGAAAACTCCTCGCCACGAAGATAAAACCCGACGTTGAACGGCTTGACTGGAGTTTCGAACCTGGCCCGCTGCTCTGCGGTAACTGGCGCATCGTTACTCCACTTGATCTCAATCGCCGAGTTATCCACGCGAACCTCCGCGTATGCAAACGAGACTAGGAATTCGATAGTCGATTTCCGTTTCGAGGCATCGCACCAGTCCGCTTCAAGCCGGCCTTGCGTAGAGTCGCGATGCGTCCAATTGACGCTGACACGATCGTCTGCCTGGCTGCATACAACTTTGGCGGCTTCCACGCTGTCAATTCGGTCCACCTCACCAAAGATGAAGTGGCAAAGATCAATGATGTGCGGGCCGTATTCGTTCAGGCAGCCTCCTCCTCTCGAGAAGATGCCCTGCCAGTTTCCCGGTTCCGGCGGTTCCATCATGAAGTTGCCCCGCATCGAGGCGGTATACGTCTTCACAGGCCCCAATGCGCCACTGGACACCATCTCACGAAGCCTCTGAAAGCTGGCCACGTAGCGCAGAACAAAGCCCACCTGTGCAGGTACATTCGCATCTGCAGCCTTCTTCACCAGATCCGTGCTGCGCTTCACGTCCAGCGTTAACGGCTTCTCGATGAAGAACGGCAGCTGGTGCTCAATTGCCCAGTTTGCCAAGGTAGCATGCGATGGGGTTGGAGTCGCAATCAGCACACCGCTGGGCCTCCCCATACGAGCCAAAGCGATATCAACCGTCGGATATACCTTGTAGCCTAGTAGCCATCGAAACATCCAGCGCGTTGAACGCTTACTGTCGCACAGAGCGACATTTGCCTTGCCGACATATTGCGTCAACAACGCGAGGTGGGACATGCCCATCTTGCCCCCGCCAATTACCAGAATCTTCATGCCTGATCGGCCGCCCTCCAAGGTGGCAACACTACTTCGTGGAACCCGCTGCTTCGCGCATCAAGCCGCGGCTCTTCATCTCTGTCAGTGACCGTTCATACGCACTGCTCTGCGGTCCTTGTATCCTCGCCCACTCGGCAAAGCGCCGTATGCCCTCTTCGAAGTTGACCGTGGGCTGATAGCCCAGCAACTTTGTAATCTTTGTCAGATCGGCGAAATTGTGGCGGATGTCCCCGCTTCTGAACGCGCCTGTCACGTTTGCGGGTACCGCGCGCCCATATGCCTTGATCAGTTCCTCAACGACGGTCAGCACAGTTGTTGCCACCCCCGAGCCGACGTTGAAAACCTGCCCGGCGGCAGCTTCGCATTCGATCGCGCGAACAGTCGCGTCCACCACATCGTCGATGAACACAAAGTCGCGGCTCTCCAAACCATCCTCAAAGATATTGATCGCGCCGCCCTGCATGATCACGTTCGAGAAGATAGAGAGGATACCCGTATAGGGATTACTCAGTGATTGCCCGGGTCCATAAACATTCTGATAACGCATTGCTACTGGCTCAACGCCAACAAGCGGGCACACCGCCATCACAAGCTGTTCCTGAACTTGCTTTGTGATGCCATACACTGACGATGGATGGATCTCCGACTCCTCGTCCGTGGCGGCGAGGGTCAGAGGCTGCTTACTCCCTTGGTCGTATAGTTCGAAGCGGCCGGCCTGCATTTCTGTGTCGTTGCGGTGTCCGGGATAGACTGCGTTTCCCTTTGAGTCCAGATACTTCCCCTCACCGTAGATCGCGCGCGAGGAGGCGACAACCATCCGCTTGATCCCATGCCCCTTCTGCATTCCCAGGATGTCAAGCATCGTCGCCGTAGCTTGAATATTCACACGCGTGTAATGGTCAACCATGTACATGGATTGACCAGTACCAGTCTCCGCGGCGAAATGCACGACCACATCCTGGCGAGCAAGTGCTTCAGCGAGCACTTCCCTGTCGCAAACGGTCCCTTTGATGAAGCGGACTTTGTCTTTGATGCTTCGATAGAGCGGTGAACCTTCGGGATCCTCGCCGTGAATCTGTACTGAAAGGTTATCAAGCACCGTTATCTCATAGTTCTTGGCGTGAAGGACCGAAATCAGATTTGATCCAATGAATCCGGCCCCTCCGGTTACCAGTATGCGAGTCATGCTTCAGTTCCTGTCCTTCTCCGTAGAGATGTACGGTCGTTTCTCTTCGTCAAGCAAATCTATAAGGAAGTCGGAAATGGTTCTGCAACGCGGCTCCGGCCGGCTTTCTGAGAGCTCCGCGATCTGGGCTCGTACATGGCTCTCGTTGGCGCCATCCGGCAGATAGGCAATCGAGTCGTCGGCAAAGAAACCGCTTTCTACCGCGTATCGATTGTTCGTTAAGATGGCAACTCCCAGGCTTTGCGCCTCGAAGCAACGTACAGTGATTCCACTTTGCCGCGGGTGTGCGTAGTCGAATGTCACCCGCGAACTGCCAAGGACGCGCATCGCTTCGCTGTACGGCAGCGGCTTGAAAGATATATACTCCCTGAGCTTCCAATACAGGAGCGGGCGCCTTAGAACGCCCAGAGCGAACGTCAGCCGGCTATTCTCGAACAAGAACACATAGCTCCGCGCTCCTGGGGGCAGTGCTCTTAGGAGACGATACGCATATTTCAGCCGATCGGAGTGCACCCGCTGAATGATCGACAGCTCTAGTGCTCGCTCCCTGTCTTGAGCCATTGGCGCCGCGCTGAAGAGATGAACGAGAGGTAAATTATAGCGCGCTGCATCGGCGATATCGAAGGTCGCATACCGGTCGGTAAGCAGATACCAGTCCAGCGGTGATGGATTATAGAGAAAGCTGTCGAAGTTATACCCGACGATCCGCCTCGCCCTGGTCCTCAGGTACCGTAGAGATGCCGCCCCAAGCCCACGGCCCTTGATGATCAACACCAAGTCATACACAGCACGGGTATCAAGGCGCTTCCGCAGGCCTCGCAAAGTCAGGAAGCGCAATATCGGCAGCGCACACTTTCCCAGCACTCTCCCGAACACATTCGCCGGAAACTCTTCATTCAGAATGTCTACGTGGTAGCCCAACCCTTCCAGCGCACTGGCAATCCCATGGTGAAACGAGTAGAACCTCAGGGGTGAGATGAGCAGGCAGCGTTTCTTATTGCTCACAGACTCCACGGTTCCAGCCTTTCTTCAACAGCTGGGAGCGGGCGCATTCCCAGAAGGCGCTCTGTAAAGCTCTGTATGTAATAGTCCGAGAACTCTGCCTCTGGGTGCTTCAACGGTGCCCGAAGAAACTCTGCAATCCCTGAGAAGTCGAGACCCTCAATTACATGGATCCGATCAGGGCTATAGTATGGCTCACGCTTTACCCATGAGTTGTTAGTAATGATCTTCTTGCCCGCGCATAGATTTTCTATCATACGCATCGTCTGGCCAGTTTGCACATGGTTCGTAAAATCAAAGACACCCTGAGCTTGCTCTGTCATCTCGCGAATCCGTGCACCCTCAATGGAGCGCAAATGAACTCGCTTTGGTAAGATCCCAGCTCGCAGCAGTTGCCCGTAGACCACTGGTGTGATCTTAAGGTGTTCCAAAAAAGTGAAGTTCTGCTCTTTGCAGTAAGACCGAAAAGCCTCAACCGCGAGGTACCTCTCCTTCTTAACGACATTGCCCACCATCAGAATTGTTCCTGGCTTCGCTCTGTCTCTACGCACGCTCTGGAGTTCCCGTTGGCAGAAGAGCGGCAGATAGCCAAAACCATGTTCACTCGCATCTAACCGGTCAAACGTCAGCACCCGATCAAATACCTGTGCTTGCGCCATGTAATTATGATTCGCTAATGAGTCCCAGTTATACAGGGTGAATTCGGCGTGAGGCTGCACCTCGCGCAGCCGTGTAAGATGTCCTACGCTCATCTGATGCGCTTGCAGGAAGATAACCTTGTCATACCTAACACTGCCGGACTCCGCAATGAACTGCGTATGATGAGCCCGAAGGAACCTCTCATACCGCCGAGGGAACAGGAGGCGAATTGCATTTTGCCTGACACGGCGAGGGCGAATGTCAACGTACTTCACATCCTCGCAGAGGTTGCGCATCTCCGCGGTAATCGCGCTTGTGTACGTGTGATAGTCGAGACCAACAAAGAGGACTCTCATCGCGCTACACCGAGCAACCTTCTTGCGAATTCCTGCACCGTGTATCTCGAGGTGTCGCGCCCTTCGCTTGAGACCTGTCGCTGGAGGAATTCGCTCACTCCCTCAAACTCTAGTCCTTTGAAAACGAAGAACCGATCTTCAGAGTAGAAGTCCGTCTCCTTCACCATTGCATTGTTCGTAATGATCTTCTTTCCGGCGCAAAGGTTTTCCATCGTGCGCATCGTAAATCCTGATTGAGCGTGATTCGCGAAATCGAAAACCGCATTGGAGGTTTCCATCATCTCGACGAATCTTTCGGCACCGATTGCACGCAGGGAAACACCGCGTGGCCAGATTCCCGCCTTCAGCATTTGGGTAATTCCGTGTACCGTGGAGGACATATATGTCTGAAAGGAAATTGCGTTCGCCGCACAATAGCGCTCAAATGCCCTGACCGCTTCGTACCTCTTTGGGTTCACAATGCTGCCAATGAAATACACGCTAAGGGGTGTCTCGAATCGCGGTCGCAAATCTTGAAATCTTCTAATGCAGAAGAGCGGCAGGTACTCTACCCCCAGGACCCCAGCGTCCACCGGATCGAACGTCAACACCCTGTCGAAGAATCTCATGTACGGACGATAGTCGTGCGTCTTCACCGCATCCCAGTTGTAGAGCACAAAGCGCGCTTGCGACTGGCGCTCTTTTAGCAGGTGCATGTTCTCTTGACTCATCTGATGTACCTGAAGAAAGATCACATAATCAAAATAGCCCTTTAGATACTTCTCGATGATTTCGCTGTGATATCTGTCTAAGGATGATCTATAGAGAGATCCTGATAGCCTCCGTGCTACCTTGAAAGGTATGGTCTCAGGCTGAATGGAGTAGAAGTTACTCTCAAATCCCATTTCACGGAATTCACCATCTATGGCTCTTGCGTACTCATAATAGTCATACGCAATGAACAGGATCCGACCTTCCATCTTGCCTCACTATTCCTTCAGTGCGATCAGCGATCATTCCAAGAGTCATGCTCACGCCTGATATGTCTTCTGTCTACTATTGGGCCGAAATGAAAGCCTGCTGGCCTAGCCTTCCAACCTAGCTCGATCGATTTGCGCCGAGAAGTGCGAAGGATCGACTCCGCCATTGCTCGCCTGCTGCTAAACACCGCTTCGTCTCGGAGGCGTGCTGCATCCTTCCGGCTCGATAATCGCAGCTATCAAGAGCAGGCGTCTAGGCGCTCACGCGTCGCACTACTTTCGCAGGAATTCCGACAGCAACTGAATGGTCGGGTATGTCGTTGAGAACGACAGCATTCGCGCCGATTACGGAATTCTTCCCGATCCTACACCCAATGATGCATGCATTTTGCCCTATCCATGCTCCATCTCCGATCTCAACAGCACCGACCGTTCTAACGGGCTGGTCCATAATGGGGATCAGAACATTCTCGAACGTATGTGTGCAATCAGAGATATATACGTTGGATGCAGTAATGACTCTCTTCCCGATTATGATCTTCTCTCTTGCGTAGATGTGATTTCTTCGGCCAATGCTGCAACCACTCCCGATTTGAAGCAGGCCATCCGCACCCCCCATCATACCCCGTTCTGCAGCAAGCACGGTCTGGTCAAGAAGGACAACGTCATCTCCGATCTCGATGCACATCTCCCCGGAACAATCGACCCCCGGGAAGACGTATACATTGTGCCCAAAGGAGCGAAACCTCTTCCTTGCGAAAAGACGAAACACTCGTACATAGAGTGACCGGTATACCGCCTGTGTCCTCATCATGCTGCTCTCACCCCTGTAATTCGCTGTGCTCTTCGCGCTTTTAGGAGCCCTGTGTACAAGATTGCAAGGAAGAAAGGCGTAAAGACGAGCGCTTGCCCGGCAAAGCCGCCTATTAAAATTGTAATCATTGCTAAGCGATTCGAAAATAGCCGCTGTCGGAAGATCCCAAGGAGAAGGGATAGCCCCAAAGGAATCCCGATAGTGTAGAACACTTGCAGAATGCCGTTCGTACTCGGACGTGTTCCAACGGCATTATCAGGAAGATCGGTCAACGTCGAAGCGAACGCCTTGGAATAGGCAAGATATGTGTCTACGTTAAATCCGATGCCTGTGAACGGATGCTGTGCAACAATATTCAGACCCGTATAGTAATCGTACATTCTTGCGATCGAAGACCCCTCAAGACTTCCAGTCGTCTTCTCCTCGTAATTTGAGACGCCCAAATATATAACGGCGCTGAACAGGAGTACATAGCCTCCAATCACCATTATTCGGAAAGCTCCGCGTAGGCGTGCCATGATGATCTTGAAAGCAAGGACGAATAGAATTGCCGTAACAAGTAAACCAATGGTGGACCACAGCGCAATCAATGCAACAGTTGCGATCAATGCCCAGAGGAGATTGAATCGCCAGAAGAGCGAGAGGTAGAGGAGGATTGACATATAAATCTGATATACACCCGGCTCGTAGAAGAATCCGTCTGGCCGAATCCGGCGTACTTCATCAAGAACAAAGTGATAATTGAATATATACCCGAGCGTATAATAATCCTGGTCTGACACATTCACGGTCCAAAAGTAGTTATTGAATAGGTTTGCGACAATCACCGTAAGAATAGCTTGGATTGCCATGATCCGCAGAATGATAGACATGTCCTGTTGAACCCGATCAACCGACCGCTGCGTATAGACCTCCAGCAACAACAGAGAAGCCACAAAGGTCATGAGACGCGACCCAGTGGATAAGAGCCCGCCGGTCCCTTGCGTTACCGCGACGATGACCATCACGATCATGATCCATAAATATAAATACTGGCGCGTGGCGCTGATTGGTACTCTCCAGCGGAGCAGATAAAGACACACGAGGATCAGCAGCGCCACCCAGATCTCTCGGCGCACGATGAAGTTGCCGCCGCTCGCCATCATTGCAAAGAAGAGTGCGACGAGGTGAAGGAGATCCTCTGCCTCAATTGGCCCCTTATCTAATTCTGCTCTTCTACCCACCATGCATATCTCACCTTGTCATCGATCGCTCAGTTGTGATTGACACATATACAAAAGCATCTGTTGCATCTGGCCGCGCCCCGGAGAAATTCTCGCTCGACTTCCAAGATTCATACAACACTTTTGGCGGTCCAGAACTACTCTCCAGATGCTATAGTTCTCACCTAGATACTTTTGGGTATCTCAGTCTTGATATTTGGTTCGTATTTCTCGTGCGATAGCCGGCAAGACATGCTGACTGCCTATTCAGAACCTGCCGTCTTCCCTGGTGTGTATCAAAGAAGTCAGAATGATTGCGTTGCACGATTGCCTGCCAAAGGTCAGCTACCAACAGGTCGTCATTCCTTCCCGCGAGCAGTGGATGTCTTCTCTTATACCCCTGTTGGCTCGCGCATATCTCGCGACACTGGGTGCCCCAAAGCACCTCCCCACGCGCAAACTGCTTCCTGGATTCCCTTTGCTACCTCGATAGCGTTCGTTCTTGCGTCGATTCCGTATAGCTTGGCTCTGCCGGCGAAGTAATCTGTCATACCGGTGTGTAACGACCGAAGATAGGCGCTCAGGAATGCCGCGAGGTCTTCATCTTTCGGCGGATCACGTCTCTCTGACGCATACAGCGCGTCGCGTAGATCTCGAACATTTCTGAGGTAGGTTACGCCTGGTGCGGCATCGTAGAACGTCTTGCCGAACGTAAAGACCGGCTTTCCAAGCAGCAAGGCTTCGAATCCCGCGGTGCCTGTGATGGTAATGACCCCTAACGAATGCGCAATGACCTCTTTGCCTGGCACCGACTCGCGAATGAGCCTCAGATTTGGGATCGCCTTCAATGTCAAGTAGTCGTCAGCAGACCTGTAGCCGTGATCGTGAGGGTGGTCTTTAACATACAAATACTTTCCTGGCGGCAGCTGGGCTGCAATGTTTTCAATCAGCTTGACCTGATTCTTATAGATTCCATGGGCGTGATACAATACAACTGCTTCTGGCTCCAAGTGTAGAGGATAGAAGTAGTATTTCTCGGCATTGTCGATTTCATCAAAGGTTATACCTCTTAGATATCCAAGACGGTTTACCATCTTCTCAGCCGCTGCGCATTGTCCTTCTATCCAATAATCGATATTGTCAAGAATCCGGTCATATTGATGATTACGAACTTTTTGTTGTAGTTTGCGAAGGATTGCTGAGATTGCTAACCGAAAGAGAGGCACTCTCTTGTATGTGGGAGCAAGAAAGACGGCAAGATTCTTTCGAGCTTCTTGCAAGTAGTCTTGGGACTTTGTTACTTCGAGGGGCCATCTTCCGCTTCCGATCTCCTTGAGAGCCCTGTCTAGTTCAGGGCATATAAAGTCAAATCCGGACATGAGCATGAAGTAGTAGCCGGTGCCTGGCCCAGGAACCATTGGCATGTAGCAATAATGAGCCCCTGCGGCAGCACAATGCATCGCGGCCAAGAAGTTGAACATCAGGGAGCACGTCTCATGAGCGATGATGTCGGGTTTGATCCTCTTAAAGTAGTCCCTCCAAAACTGATCGTATGCCAAGGTGAGACGCTGTGCCTCTTCTAAGGACAGAAGAGCAAAACCTCTGTCGCTTTGAATCGCACTGTTGAGATTGAATGCCCCTTTGGAATGCTGGATAATGAAGCTATCTACAGCCTGAAGTTGCTTCTCGTCGACAATTGTTTTCGGGTAGATCCCCTTGATCTCTTCCTTGAATACCGCGACGTTATCCGCTATTCCATGGGCTCGCAGTCTATTCAACTCATCATTGCTGTATGCGAGGTGAACGACTTTCATCGTCTTCTCAAGTTCACACCCCACCGGGACAAAGAGGTCAGTGAGATCCATTCTGTCAAACATTACTATTGTCTTCATATGATCCTAAACCTTGGTAATCTCTCTCTGACTTCGGAGCACCGTCTTATTGCTTTGTCTGGTCTTCAGACTCTGGCTTTAGGGTTAAGGCCATATCGTCTCTTTGTCCAGCCAGCGTGGGTTTGCCCAATATAGCCTCACCGGAGGCTACGGACCACAATGCCGATATTCCTGATCGCGGAAGTGCTCTTCGCCCTCGCTGAAGCCCGCCGCAAGCAGGAGTTGTGGCGGTGCGAGCAATAACCTCCACCGTCCACACTCGGCACTGGCAAATCGAATGCCGGCAGAGCTCCTAGCCGTATGCTTTGGTAGGAACGACGGCGGTAAGGCCGCCGCGGGCAAGGTTGAGTTTCCACATTTTCCACGCATGGGGACTGTGGGCAGGGATTTCATTCGTCTTCAGCCTCCGGCCTCTTGCTTGATACTGTCACTTGAGTTACATAGTCCACACCCGTGCCCGCCTACCGGGAATCTCTAGATCAGCGCCTTCGCTGGGATCCCTGCCACACGGGATCTGGGTGCTACCTCTGCTACCACTACAGCTCCCGCTGCCACCAGACATCCCTCGCCCAAACAAACGCCTTCCCTGATGGTCGCGCCGCATCCGATATGAACGCTGTCCCCCACCTGGACGCCCCCCGACAACGTACATCCTGGCGCAATGTGAACGTGCGCACCGATAACACAGTCATGGTCCACAGAGGCTCGGGTGTTGATGAGCGTATTCTCGCCTATCCGCGCCGCAGTCTGGACAATCGAACCGGCGGCGAGTTGCACACCTTCACCCAACACAACATCTCTGGCGACGATGGCGGAAGGATGAATCACCTGGGCAAAGCGGTATCCGGAAGCGCTGAATCGTGTAAACAACTCTCGCCGCGCAGCCATGGAGCCGATAGATCCAAGGCCATTCACAAGCTCCACTTCGGCAGGAGAGTATTCATAAACCACGGCGTCCGACCCCAGTACGGTAATTCCCATAATGCTGGTGCCATGCCGCTGCGAATCCGGACCGACCATCCCGAGGACGGTGCACCCGCGCAGGAAGAGCGCATCCAGAAGAACGCGCGCATGGCCGCCAGTCCCGAGAACCAGTAGGGGGCAGTTCATAACGTAATCTGCTCGTCGGCAGCAAACGCCCGTGGGGCACGGGTTCCAAGAAGCTCCCAGTACTTGTAGGGCGAGAGTCCTGTACCGGGGCGCTTGATCGCGAGATTTGCTTCCGTAAACGCTTCGCCGGCGACAATCGCGCAACGAGCCACCAGGCTCTTGCGAACGATGGCAATGTTCTTTTGCTCGCTCGGTGCAGGATTCTTCATCTCTGAACCAAGCGCAACTTCAATAATCCTGATGGCCTTTACCATTTCGCCAAGTTCGGCTGGATCCAGCGAGGCCTTGTGGTCGGGGCCGGGAAGTTGCTTATCAAGCGTCAGGTGCTTTTCCACAACCGTAGCCCCCAACGCCACTGCAGCCAATGGCGCAAGAATCCCGGGGCTGTGATCGCTGAATCCAACCGGCAAATCAAATTGCGCGCGCAGAGTGGAAAGTACGCGCAGGTTGACCTCCGGGAAGGGGCAGGGATACTCGCTTGTGCAGTGCAAGACAGTCACAAGCTGCTGCACGGCCTTTCTCCCAGCCTCCTGGGTCAAAGCCCGCCGGAAGGCGTCCATCGAAGGTTTCTCTCCTGCTCCGAGATACCCATATGCAAGCACGCCCAGGGCATCTTCGATCTCCTCGATCGTTGTCATGCCCGTTGAGAGAAGCACCGGCTTGCCCGTGCTTGCAATCGCCAGCAGCAAAGGAGCATTGGTGATCTCACCGGATGGAACCTTATACCGAGCCATGCCGCAGCGACTGAGCAGCTCCACCGAGCCCACATCGAAGGCAGAGGACATGAACTCGATCCCGAGCAGAGCGCAATGCTCGACCAGTGCCCAATGGTCGGCTTCGCTCAGTTCAAGGGATCGAATCATTTCAAACTGCGATTCCGATGCGGAAGTGGACTTTAGTTGATACTGCGCCTTCGGGGCGGATTGACACAGCAGTTCTGAGGTCCGAAAAGACTGAAACTTCACGGCGTCGGCGCCGGCGCGGCAGGCAGCCTCGGCAAGGCGTTTCGCGGTATCGAGGGAGCCATTGTGGTTCACGCCCGCCTCGGCGATAATCATTACCTTTTGAGCCATTACGCAGTTACTCCGGCAAATCGAAGAAACACTTCTTTACCAGCAAATCCCGGGAGAAATCCTGTTTGAGACAGGCAACGATGCGCTCCGTAGCCCGCCCGTCCCCATACGGATTCACCACATTCCGGCAGTCCATCGCCAGAGCCGCATGAATAGTCTTCTCGATCGCATCGGCTTCCGGCGGGCAGTTCAGGACCGACGCTGCCTGCTCCCGGCCAAGCTGACGATTCCCGATATTCACCGTCGGCTTCTTCAGGCTCGGAGCCTCATAGAGCCCGCTCGACGAGTTCCCCACTACGGCATCGACGACGCTCATTGTGCTGGCATACAATTGCGAGCCCAGCGCTGCATGCACGGTACAGTTAGAGCGGCTGGCGGCATACATTTGGATATCACTTGCCATTTCACGCCCGGCGACATCGGCATTCGGCAGAGTGAAGATGATCCCGAAATCGTCTTTAAGCCTGGAGAGGGCTTCCAGCAGCTGCCCTAGTTGCCGGGCCGAATCCGGCTCAAGCGTTACAGGATGAAAAGTAACGAGCAGATTATAGAGCCGCAAGCGAAAACCGAGCTTTTCTTCGACTTCAGCCCGACTTAACCGCGGAGTGAGAAAAAGTCCGTCGATGCCAATACTACCGACGTTGTGAATAGACTCTGGATTCTCGCCCAGTTGGCGCACGCGGCGGGCGGCCTTCTCGGTACTCACGAAGTGAAGGTGAGACATCTTCGTAATACTATGCCGAATCGCATCGTCCACAGCCCCTTCTGTTACGTCGCCGCCGAACAAATGCGCTACTGGAATTCGCGCTAATAAGGCGGCTTGCGCAGCTGCTAGGGTCTCGTATCGATCGCCAACCAGAATGATGATATCTGGCTGCAACCGATCAAAGGCTTCTGCCATGCCCGCTACGGCCAAAGCCAGCGACTTGGCCGCGCCGACCGCAGTATCGCTCGACAGCAGCATCTCCACTTTCGCGTCCAGCTTGAATCCGTCGGCCTCGATGCCGCGGTAGGTCAAACCAAATTCCGGCGAGAGGTGCATGCCAGTCGCTATCAGTTTCAGCTCGAAAGCGCTGTCAGCCAACAGACTCGCTAGAAGAGGGCGAATCAGGCCATATTCGGACCGCGCACCGGTGACGACACAGACGCGTCTAGGCATATCGCTTGCCTAAGAATGGGCTGCTGGGAATGTTGATGACGCGCAACGCCAAATCCCCCGCGATGGAAAGATCCATCCGGGGACATGCGCTGTACATGGGAAGATAATGCATAAGAGTCCAAAGAGGGCGAGTCGCAAGCCCACGGTTGTTGGTCAACTCTAGAATGGAATCTTTCTCAGATATCCGATCATGGTCAAGAAGAATACAGTTCAGCCAGTAGTTGCTACAAGCATCGGCTGGCTCCTCAAAGAATCTCAGGCCTGCCATCCCTGAAAAGGCCTCGCGGTAAGCTCCCGCCAGAGCGCGCTTCAGGGACAAAGCCTCAGGCAAGCGTTCAAGTTGCGCGCATCCCAGCGCGGCATTCAGATTGGGCAGGCGGTAATTGAAGCCAATTTGGTCGTGAATGAACTCCCACCGATGCCGCACGCGCGCCGTCGTGGTGATGTGCTTGGCACGTGCTGCCAAGTCGGAGTCATTGGTTAGAATCGCACCACCACCGCCGGTGGTTACAACCTTGTTCCCGTTAAAGCTCAGGGCTGCCAGCAGGCCGAAGTTTCCTGTATGGCGCTGTTTGTAATATGACCCCAACGATTCTGCAGCGTCTTCTACTACCGGAATACAGAATCTCTGGCCAATTGCCATGAGTTCATCCAGATCTACCGGATGTCCGAACGTGTGCATCGGCATCAGGGCAGATATAATTCGCCCAGTCCGGCGGTTGACACACCTGCCGTCGCGAACCTCCGCAATCTGGGTCAGGTACTCCGATAGCTTCTCCGGACAAATGCCGAGAGTCTTTTCGGAACTATCGACAAAGTGCGGTATTGCTCCGCAGTAGGACACGGCATTGGCTGTCGCGATAAACGTGAGGGTCGGAATGAGTACTTCTGTCTTTTCCGTTACGCCAGCCAACAGCAAAGAGACATGCAAGGCTGCTGTCCCATTCACTACTACGACAGCATGCTTACAGCCGGTAAACTCCGCCAGCATCTGTTCGAAGCGGTCAACATAGCTGCCCACCGAGGACACCCACCCGGTATCAAGGCAGTCCTTAACATAATTCCATTCGTTTCCCGCAAAGGACGGCTCATGAAGTGATATTGACGAGCCGCTGCCGACCACCTCACGCAAAATGCTCGCAACTTTCTCGGGAAGGCTCGCGCTGTTGCTCTGGCTATTCACAGGTTGTATTCCTCTGGTTTGTAACATTGCAGGTTGCGCGGATCGGTAAACCAGGCAACAGTTTCCTGCAGTCCCCGGCGTAGTCCATCCCTCCCGGCATACGCTGGCTTCCAGCCCAGCAATTGCTCTGCTTTTGAGTTATCTGCCCAGAGCCGCATCACTTCGCTTTGCTCAGGCCTGATGCGTTCTTCGTCGCTGAGAATCTCGATATTGCTTCCCATCACCTCGGCAATCAGCGCGGCTGTCTCTCCTATCGAGATCTCGTAGTTGCTCCCGATATTGACCACTTCGCCAGCACAATCCGAGTTGGCGGCAGCCACAAATCCCGCCACAGTGTCCGATACGTAGTTGAAATCGCGCGTTGGAGACAGGGCACCAAGTTTGATCTTCCGTGCTCCAGCTGCGATCTGTGTAATGATTGTTGGAATCACCGCGCGCGCGCTTTGACGTGGGCCGTAGGTGTTGAACGGCCGCACAACAATTACCGGGGTGTCAAACGAGAACTTAAAGCTAAGCGCCAATTGATCGGCGCCGATCTTGCTGGCGGAGTACGGAGACTGGCCACAGAGCGGATGTTCCTCGGTAATCGGGACAAACCGGGCTGTGCCGTAGACCTCGCTCGTCGATGTATGCACAACTTTCTCAACGCCCAACGCTCGCGCTGCCTGCAGCACGTTCAGGGTTCCGCGAATGTTGGTGTCAAGATACGATTCAGGCGAATGATAGGAATAGGGAATACTGATCAGGGCAGCCAGATGAAAGACAGTTGAGCAACCCTCAACCGCTTTGCGCACGCCGTAAGGATCACGGATGTCGCCCGCGAAATATTCGATCGAATCGCGGATCTCCTTGGGTGATTGATCAAGCCACCCACGCGAGTTGAACGAGTTGTAATAGACGAATGCGCGTACGTCGTAGCCCAACCTGACCAGATGTTCGGTCAAATGCGACCCAATGAAGCCGTCCGAGCCGGTTACCAAAACCTTTCTTGAGTTGGGGCTCCTGGACGGAATAGTTTCGCAATTTGACTTCGGATCGCTCATCGACAAGTTCCTACCTACCTCTCAATCCATAGTGCGTTTGTTGACTTGAACAAGCTCACCCGGCTATCAGTAAGCTATATCGCTCCCGAAACTCATGATGCGGGGAGTTCCGATGGTTATGCAGTTCCAGCAGATCGGCCAGAAGAATCTCACCCGACCTGCGCTCGCAGATAGAGAATGCTGCGTTCTCGCGTCATCCGGATTGCGCCGTTCCCGGAATAGGCGTTTCTTTCATTTTCTTCTCTTATTCTGCACTTACTCGCTCTTCTGCAACCATGGAAGCGTAACTACTTTTGCCGTGATTAAGAGCTCACCAATTGTAAAGTCGAGAAGATGATCGATGTCTATCGCCCGCTCATCCGGAATGATCAGCATTCGGCATCGAGCCTGGTCCAGTTTGGGCTGCGTTTCGTTGTCTACAACATAGCTTCTGCGCCAGAGATAGTACAGGCCATTGATCCGGTAGTTCTTTGGTACATCCTGCCGGCGACTATACGCGGAGTTATCAAAGGCGGGAACCACGTAGCCACCCCGCTCTTCGACGGAAACCCAGCGTGGATTGAAGGGCGGCTCGGAAACGGCAACTACACCGTCAGCTCGTGGATCGGAATCCAGCAACTCGATCGCTGCTGTTAAGTCTTCGTGGCGTCGGGCGGGACTCGTCGGCTGCAAGAGTAGAATGCTCTCGAATCTGCTGGATGCGATCCTTTCCATCTCAAGCAGCGCGTGCCGGATTACAGGCCAACTCGGCGTATTGTCTTGCGCCAGTTCCGCCGGCCGCATGAACGGTACTTCTCCGCCATTCTGCTTGGCAACGGCTGCGATCTCTTGACAATCCGTGGAAACGATACAGCGGTCGATCTCCGGGCACGTTTCGGCAAACCGTATCGAGTGGGCAATCAGTGGCATTCCAGCAAACAACTTGATGTTCTTGCCGACGACTCCCTTGGAGCCACCACGGGCTGGGATCACCGCCAAAATGGGGCCTACCCCCATAGATGCCTCCATCCGGAAATGACACGTTCATTCAAGACTTTGAGATGACTGACCGTTCGCCGGCTCCGGCATCGGTAGCTTATTCCGCTTCTGAGAAGACCGTAGCGCGAAGCTTCCAAGTATCGTCTTCGAATTTCCACAAGTGCGGCGAGCGGAATTGATCGGCCAGGCGCATGAAGTACTCGTCCGTCATAATAGGCTTCTCGAACATCTTTGAAGCGACTGGGAACCCGGTGGGCGGAATGCTCAAGTACCGGTAGAGTTCGTCGGCGAAGCGCTCGGGAAATTCACCATCGAATTTGCGGACCAGAGAAACACCCTCCTCGCGGGTAATATCGCCCGATCGGATCTCCTGGGCCGCATCGTAGGTGCTCCGCCCGATGCCAAATTTGATCCAGGTAGTGAAGTAGTGGAAGTCATCGATGCGGTCGTCAATGCTGTTGTATTTGCTGTAGGTGCCTGGAGTCCGTTCCGGCGACGGCTCGAACCCCCCATGCTCAACGGCATAGTAATAGCAGCTTTGCGGGTGCCACCGCAGATAGTAGCCTAGGTAGTGCACCTCAACATGATTGCGTTCGAGATCATCGGGGTCTGCGGGCAGGTATGGAATCAGATCCTGATCTTCGAGGCCAAAACTGGATTTGAGATCGGCAATAGACGTTCCGCTAAGGAAGACTTTACTGCTGTCTTCAGCTGTAAAGTACGACCAGTCGCGTCTCGCTGTTTCTGTGCTCTCGATGGGGTTCCCGTACTCCGCCTCGCTCTCGCCGTAGAACACCAACGGAATCCCGTAGCGAATCGCAAGTTTCGGCGCCAGCGATTTCTGCCCGATAATGAACGGCTGGAATGGATGGAACAGATTTTCAACGGCCAACCGCGTAAGCAGACGATGAACCCGGCCATTTGGCGTTGTCAGGAGATTATCAAAGCCTGCATGGATCCAGGACTGAAAGTTCCGCCAGCCCCATTCGGTGTAGATATGCGGCGCCCAGGTAATGGTGAGCGGATGCATCCCATATACCGTCTTCAAGACATGCGCCGCATAAAAGCTGTCTTTGCCTCCAGACCCCGGAAGAATACAGTCATATTGTCCATTCTTGCTGCGATGCCGGTCGCATAGCTCCTGCAGTTGTTCCCGACGGGCCTGCCAGTCGATGGCTTTCCCCTTCTTTTCCGCATGGAGGCAAGCATCACAGATTCCGTTCTCATCAAAGTGAATCGTGGATTTTTTGCTAGCAGCCGTATGTGAAAACTCGACCGCCGAATTCGGCCTCTGATTGGAAATCACACAGTGCCTGCAAAAACGTATATCCCTGGGCAGGCCATAATAGGCTTCCAACTCCTGCTGTGGCTTGGAGTACTTCGATAGATCGACCTTTGAGGGGTAAGCAATCATGGGGCGACTTCCTTCACGTCTGAATTGGGTTTGGTTGTTAACAACGCAACCTTGGCACGCATTGGAATGAAACACTGGGGATTGCGCGATTCAGTATGCGCCGGCGTAGTTTGGGAACGGCGGACATGATCAGAAATACTGCGAGGAAGGCAGAATGAGTTTCCACACACTAGTTCCGATTGATCTTTAGCGTTCAAAGAAGCTGCTTTGGGCGGGAAATTCGCTTTCGATCTCGAGCTGTGCTCTCTCAAAGTCTGCGTGATGGCCGATATCCAGCCAGTATTCCCGTAGAGGAAACACAACCGTCCGTTGCGCAGAATCCACTAGCTGTTCGATAACCGAAGTCATGTCGAAATACGTATTACGTGGAATCATATCCAGGACGTCGGGCTCCAGTACATATATGCCGGCGTTTACGAGCCACTTTTGAACCGGCTTCTCGTCAACAGACGTCACCGTTTGTCCATCGACACGAATCACTCCATAGGGAACCTGGAACTCAAATTCACGAACACACATGGTAGCCTTGGCGGCACATTCCTTGTGGTACTCTAACAGGGCGGCGAAGTTGACGCGCGATAGCACGTCGCCATTCATAACCAGGATGGACTCGGACGGCCGTTCCGGCAGCAGGCTCAAGGCGCCGGCAGTCCCCAGGCGAACGGACTCCTGTATATAGGTGATTTCAGCGTCCCAGCGCGATCCATTGCCGAAGTAATCGCGGATGAGTTCCGCTTTGTGATTCACGGAAATGGCAAAGCGATTAAAACCGTGCTCCTTGAAGCCTACCAGAATGGTTTCCAGAATCGGGCGGTTGCCCACGCGCAACATGGGTTTAGGCAGTTCTTTTGTGAGGGGGTGCAGCCGCGTCCCCAAACCTCCAGCCATAAGTACTACCAAATTGGGACGGCTCTTGGGACGCAGCAACAAGTCAAGAGTCTGCAACCCAACGACGCGGCGATTTTCGTCTAGCAACGGCATCTGACGGATGTCCAGCCGCTTCATCGTCTCGAGAAGCTCATCTTCGCTCTCGGAGTAATTTCCTACGGTCGGGTTCTTCCGCATGACCTGAGACACAGGCTCGTCAAGAGAGACATTCCTGAGCAATCCGCGCCGAATATCCCCATCGGTCACCGTCCCCAACAATCTTCTCTCTTCGTCTACGACGAGTGCGATCTGCATTGAACTTTCATCGATGCGACGGAGTGTTTCTCGTATGGGCGTATCTCCCGACACGCAGATCGATTTCAAAGTATCCATATGCGTACTCCAGATTGCTGAGGTGGTCCCGGCAGTTTGGACAGTGTTTCGTCGTTCTTGAGTGGAAGAACCATTCTCGTAATCGTCGACTTGGTGGTGATGGGGAGATCGTTCGTAGATCTCCAGGGTTTAGGGAAAGGGCTGGAGACGGCTTTATCGTTTTCCGCTTTTTCCGTCAAGCCGGCATTTCCACGGCCTGCTTCCGTGGCGCGTTATGCCGCCAATTGTTGCGGCGATCGGTTGAAGCATACCTGATCAAGCGTTTGTGCCTGCAGGCCGGAGTGTGAACGGCGAATATTGAAGAACTGGATGTGCTGGCCGATCCTGCTTCTGACCCCGCTGACCGTGTCGTAGGCGTGCAGAAAGAACTCTCCGTATTTGATCGAACGCCAGAAGCGTTCTGGAAATACATTGTCACACCATCGCCCCTTGCCATCCGTACTGATGCTGCGGGCTGTTGGGGTGCCTGCTGACCGTGCTGACATCCCCCACTGCACTTTTCTTTTGGTCCGGAGGTTGCTTGGGATTTTTCATCCGCTATGTCCAGCAGTTCAGGGATGATTCTTGCTCTACACTCGATTCCTGAAGCACTTCCTCCAGGATAGTTCGCAGCCTGCTCTTGCAGATGAACTCAGGGTTACAAATCGAATTGAGCGTCAATCTCCGGGAGGGCACTCGATGCACCCTTCATCGCAAGCAGGTATTTATCAGCCCTATAGGAGCGTTGTCTGATGTACAGGAACCCTGTGCTGACCGCCACTGCCACGCCTCGCAGCACGACAACTGAGCCCAAAGAGAATCGGCCGAGAAGCGCAGCGCCCGCAAGTAGGAGCGCATAGAGGATCACGAAGGCGGCGCCTGACTCTAAACCTGGCAGTGTTCGCTTCATCGAATAGAGTACAAGCGAAGGCGGGTCACGGAGGACATACAGGTAAAATGCGGGGAACCCAAGCAGAACAAGATAGATGCTGCCGTTGAATTGCGGGGCCAGATGTCTTACTATCGTCGGCAAGAGCGTCGCTGTCAACACGAAGGAGACAAATCCATAGGTCACTAGCTCTGTAATGTGCCGCTTTCTGATGGACCAGAACCTCTTGCCATCACCGTCCTGGAGTGCTTTCATCGCCGGTGGAAAGTGCACGTTCATAAGTGAAGCCGGAATCAACAAGAAGAAGGTTGAGTACATCATAACGAGGTAGAATTCACCCAGAGCCTTCGGACCTAGTTGATAGATGATCATCCAACGCTCAACTTGATATGTCAGAAGCAGCGTCAGCATGGCAGCAAATTGCATTACACCGATAGCAAACGTCTCACGGATCACCCTCCACTCGACCTGGAGGGATATCGCTCTGAAGTTCTTTTCTAAACCGAGCGCGATAATGACGAAGATAAGAGGCTGGACAAGCAGAGCTATCAATGCCGCATGTATACCGTAGGATTTGGTAAATGCGGCAATGCCTAATGAAGCCACTGCTCCGGCTATGCTCAGTGCATTTGAGAGCCCCAAACGGCGCTTTGCGACCAGGGCACTATTCATCCACGTCGATATGAGAGTAACTATGCCGGCAAGGACGCTGAGGATCATCGTCTCTTGCGTGACCAGCGGCGCCATGAGCCTGCCAGCTCCGAAGGTGAATCCGATGCCCGCTACAAGAAACAGCACGACGGCGGCGAGGTTGAGAAACGAAATGATTTGCCGATCCTGCTGTTCCTTCCTCTCTGCAAAGAGAATATATGCGCCGTTGAGCACTCCAGCTTGAGCGAAGCTGACCAGGAGGATGATTGTCTGCATCATGGCAACCTGGCCCAATTCAGCCAGGTTTACCGTCTTCATGAAAAGTAGATTTCGTCCAAACGAAATGACGCTCACGAGTGTATTGGCTATTACATAGCGGTACTGTGAATTATCGAAGATCTTCTTTATCATTCGTTTCTCGGATGCCTTGCTGTCTTGTTGTCGCCGCGATATACCCAGTCTTGTGGCACTTCCTTGGGAGCAGGGCGGATGGGCTCACAATCTAACTTCTGCCATTCGCGGCCTGAGCGAGCCGGAAAGCCATTAGGCGTTCCTCCTCAGCCTAGTGGGTAAAGCTCTTAAGCATCTTTAGGCCTGCCGGACCTGATTTTTCGGGGTGAAATTGGGTTCCGACAACGAGGCCGTCGCCCACAACCGCGGCGTACTTGAATCCCAGATACTCAATTGTCGCAGCGGTATGGCGATTATCCGCTTCCATGCAGTAAGAGTGGATAAAATAGAATCGGCTACCTGGGGAGATGCTCTCGAGTAGATGCGCTGCCAGCTCTCCACCGCGGCCGGTTGGCTTCAACTCATACCAACCCACATTTGGCAGGCGGAAGTCGGGCCCGTCGTTCTGACTTACCCTCATCTTATCCACACCGCCTGAGATCAGTTTCAATCCCTCAGAAACTCCAAATTCCGTTGAGAAATCGGCCAGCATCTGCATCCCAAGGCAAATGCCCAGCAGCGGCATTCCCTTGCTGACGATCTCCTTGACAAAATTGGTCAGGCCGCGCGACGTCAGAGCTTGCATGCCGTGTGCAAAAGCTCCAACGCCTGGCAGGATCAGGCGATCGCAGGCCGACAGAGTGGCCGGATCCGAGGAGAGAACGGGTTCGGCCTCCACTGCGTTGAGCGCGTTAGCGACGCTCTTGATGTTGCCTATGCCGTAATCGATGATACCCACTCGAGGCTTCATGCCGCTTGCCCTTCGTTTTGGTTTTGCTGGATCACGCTTTTCAGTTCCTGCAAGCTAGCCTGCTTGTAATGCAGCACCGAGGCAAAGGCTATGGCGCTCGGAACAACCTTCTTGAACAATTCCCTGATATGTTCCGGCCGCCCATACCCCCCGGACACGATGATCGGTCGTAAGGTGTTTGCCTGCAGTGTCTCGACAAGTGCGATGTCGAATCCATTCCGCGTCCCCTCCTGGTCCACCGAGGTGACCATCAGCTCGCCAATTCCGGCATCAACCAGTTGCCGGGCCCAGGAGACTACCTCCAACCCCGTTGAATCACGCCCGTTGTTCACCTTAACCTGCCAGCCGCCGGCCGGTTCTCGCTTGGCCTCAATCGAGCCGATCAAGCACTGGGAACCGAATTTCCGCGCAATCTCTGTGACCAGCAGAATGTTCCTCACGGCCCCGGTATTGACGATCACCTTGTCGGCGCCTGCATCGAGGGCCCGCGATACATCTTCAACCGTACGGAGTCCTCCACCAATCACGATCGGTACGAAGACCTTTCGCACCGCCTGCTCAATGATGTGGAAGAGATTGTTCCGGTCATACAGGCTGGCTACGGCATCCATGAATACGATCTCATCGACGCCCGCTTCATAGTAACGAAGGGCCATCTCATTCGGATCGCCTACTTTTCGCAGTCCTTCGAGATGAATGCCCTTAATCACGTAGTTATTCTTGACGTCAAGGCGTGCAATTGCTCTTATCATCGTGGCTTCTCGTCCTGTTGCTCTGGCTTGATCCCGGGTCTGCTGCCTGCGCCGCCTCTCCGGCTGTGGAGTTGTTTAAGGCCGCGTAAAAGCTGCACGCTCGCCCGCCCCCAAGGAGAGTTCGCTGCGAAACTCGCTATGCTCCAGCTATCGCAGGTCGCTGAGTCTTCTATACTTTGGAGATGCCGTTGCACCTTTGTGCGCGTCGCGGCGAAAACGGATGCTTAAAGCGCGGAGACGATTATTCGAGGATCTGCTCCTTGCGGATTCGCCAGAATGGCCTCAACGATCGCGAAATTCGCAATGGTAGCCAAGAACATACCGGCGAGGCTGCCCGTGCCCCGCTGGCATATGTGTTACGGTCTCGCGCCTAATGCCAGCGTTCGAAAGCTCTAGCCGATGAGCTTTCTCTTACAAGAACTCCTGCTGTTGGCTTCTGTCAATCCTGCTCGTCGATCTAGCTTACTTCAACAGAGTATAAACTGCTGCATTTGCCACGGTTGAGAGAACCAATTGGCTGTTCACCATTACTGTCTTGAGAAGATTATTTGGGACGTAGATTGCATCCGATGCCAACAGGGCAACATCGGGGCTCTTGCCACGAATGATCTGCTCCAGCGGCACTTCGAGCTGTACCACGCTCCCGTCCTCGTTCTTACGTACGATATAGATTTTCTTGGTATACGCCGTCGAATCGGTGCCGCCGGCCAGCGAGATTGCCTGGGCCAGTGTAAGCTTACCGAAATCCTGCATCACGAACCCGCCCGGATGGTTTACGGCGCCAACGACGTACACAATTCCGGCGCGCTCTACCTGGACTGTGTCTCCAGGGTAGATCATCTCGCTCGAGACTTCCGATACCGGTGTCGCTCTCGATTCATGAACGATACGCGTGGAAGGAGTAGATGATGGGCTCGTAACAAGAATGCTGTTACCCGCTAGCGCGGACTGTCCACCAGCGAGCGTCAGTACAGTGGGTAGATCATGTGGCGCTAGGAGCGGATACTTGCCCGGCGCATTCACCTCACCAATGATCGTCACTTCCTGTGGGATGTACTCCTGAATCGAAAAGAGTACCTGAGGATCAAGCATCAGGCGAAGATCAATTAGCCTCTGTCTGACCTCTTCGCGGGCTTCGGTCTCGGTCTTCCCGGATACAGGCAGCGCGCCAAGGTAGGGTACCAGGATATCGCCATGTTCGTTCACGCGATAAGACCCCGAGAAGTCTGAATCGTTCAACACGCTGAGGTTCAGTAGAAAACCTGGCGCGATCCTCAACTTTTCGATATCTCTCGGCGCGGTTGAAAGAGCTGCACTGCGCTCGGTTACAGTCTCACGTGTGCCCTTGCTCGGCTGACCTTGTTGCTGAATCTGCTGCAACTCTGTCTGGCCGACGGCCGATGGCACAAGAGCAAGCAGTGCGACCAGGAATGCGATTGAGCAATACCGTGCGCTATTCATCCTTGTTTTCCCCTTTGCCTAAGTCTGAACCGTAGTATTTCGACCCGGAGCCATAGCCGTATCGATAGCCATAACCATAGCCATAGCCATAGCCGTAACCATAGCCATAGCCATATGGATCCGTTGTGGGGTCAGCACGGTTGAGCACGAAACCAACGATCGGCATGGAATTCCGCTGAATCAATTGAGAAGCGCGCATCAACTGCTGTCTGAGGACTTTTCCTGCCATAGCTATCCAGACTACGGCGTCCGCCTTGCTGGAGATCATGATCGCATCGGTTAGCAACAGCGCTGGGGGGCTATCGATGATTACGATATCGTAGATCTCCCTCAATCGTTCAATTAATCTGGCAAATACTTCTGAACCTAGCAACTCGGCAGGTAGCGGAGGGCGCGGTCCTGAAGGCAGGACATCCAGATTTGCCAAGGATATGCCCTTGATTACTGCCTCTTCGATTGTGCTTGTGCCGGATAGTAAGCTGCTCAGACCTACCGTGTAGTTTACGCCCAGCACATGGCTCATCGTTGGCCGGCGCATATCGGCTTCGATAATCAGCACGGATTTGCTATGTTGAGCATAGGACGCTGCGATGTTGGCGGAAATCGTACTCTTGCCTTCGCCTGGCACGCAGCTCGTGATCAAGATAACGCGTGGGCCGCCACCCGGCCGGGATAGCATGATGGAGGTTCTGACCGAACGGATCGCTTCGGCTGCAACGGACTCAGGGTGATTTAGAATCCAAACGGAATTTGTTGACTCAGATTCCTTGCCCGGTGCGCTCGTTTGCTTCCCTCTCATTAACGCCTGCACCGCCCTGCGCGCTCCGTAGGCGTAGCCGCTCTGCTTGGTTGCCTCGCTGAAGATTGGTATGTTACCGATTACCGGTACGGATGTGATCTCCTCAATCTCCAACGCATTGACGATGGTGCTGTCTAACCCGTCTACAACAAAGGTCAGGATGACTCCGAGCGTGAGGCCCGATAATAGACCGATTCCGTAGTTAGCCATGTGCCTTGGCCGCACCGGCTGGGACTGGGTTCGCGCTGGATCTACAATCGTGATGTTCGTAGCCTTTATACCGGCCGACACATTTGCGGCTTGCAGTTTTGAATACAAGTCCTCATACAGCCGCTTACGTGATGTGGCCTCTTGGCTCAGGACAGCGAGTTCCACAGCCTTCTCGTTCAGTTTGGATGCCTCTGCCTGCTGCTCTTGGAACTGGTTACGCAGCAAATCCTCTGTCTGCTTCGCAAGCAGGTAGTCTCCTCGTGCGCGAGAGATGATCTCCTTGATCTCTGTCTTAATTTGCTCCTCGTTGATCTTCTCCTGCTCCTCAAGCTCTGTTACATGGCGGTTGTTTGGACCATAGATCTCCGCGGCCTGGGCCAGCGACGCCTTGACCTGATTCTGTGCCTGCCTAAGCTGCATCAGATTTGTGATGCCACCATTTTGGGTCAGGACGATAGAGTTGCTCTGCAGCGCGATAGGGTCTTGTGCTATTCCCAGAATCGTATCTTCCGATCCGCTGCTGACCATCCGGTAGATCGTCTCTTTGGCGATCCTGTTGGTCTCTGCAACTGTCAGATCGTTGTTGATCATGTCCAGCTTGGCAATTACCGTGCTATGGATCGTGCTGCCGACGGAACTGTTCCGGCTATCGGTGTCCAAGTTCGGCATATTTAGCACTCCTGACTCCTTTTCAAAGTCAGTAAGCTTCTTCTCCGACTCCTCGACATTCTCCTTGAGGTCTGAAAGCTGCTTGGTTAGCCAGGCTGAAGTTTCGCTCGTAGCGTTATAGTGCGATTGCAGATAGTAGGACTTGTAACTATCAATCAGGGCGTTGGCTACAGCTGCCGACTGAGCCGGGTTATAGCTGGCGAAGGTGACCCTAATCAGACGAGTTCCGCGAACCGAGGTCACCCGAAGATGGCTCTTGAAGATCGAGACCAGTCTGGTTCGCGTCGCCGCGTCCTGCTCGAGCGGCAAGGGTCTCAGATCGCCTTTGAGGCCTCTTGTCGCGAACGGCTCCTGCGACGCCAGTTTCAGCTTCTCAATCACGTCCAGCGCCAGCGTATCTCCCTGCAAGATCAAGGATTCTGTCTGGAGATTTGTTTGTAGATCATTACCACCTGCAAGCTGCTGGCCGAGAATCGCATCCATTCCGAGATCAAGTCCGGGGCTCTCATTCAGCTCAATCGTGGCAGTGGACTCGAAGACGGGGCGCATCAGCCATGTCACCACTACTGCTACCGCCAGGCAGAGGACTAGGGAGCCAATTATCCATATCCGTCTTCGCCTAATCGTGCGAAACAGATCTTGGAGACCGAAGGTTGTTGTTGCTACCTGACCACCGAGAGCTCCCTCTGGTTCCCCAGGGGCATCGGCTTTGACACCTGATTGTCGGAAATTATTCAAGATGCTACCTCTACGTGCTCTTCTTTCGAAACTGTGAGCGCCTGCCAACCTGCTTACGGCTCGCTCGTCTGTGGTTATGTTTCAAGTAGTAGCGAATCGTCCCGGGACGGGTGGTTGTCTTGTCCGGAGATATGCACCGTCTGAAGGCCGGTGCGCGCAAAGGTCTGTGTCAAGACCACAGTTCCTTGCATCTAGCACTGTAACTGCGCCGGGGAAGGGATCCGTGTTCGAGCCGCAACTACTGACGTGCGGCGATTGCAGGTATCGTTGTCAGAGCGTTTACAACATATTCGTCCACAGTCAAGCCGGTTTGACCATTACTGCCGCCCGTACAGTAGTCAGGAACTAGTTCTTTGAAGATCAGCATCAGCCGGTCGGCATCGCGGGCGGCTGTAATTTGTTGAATTTCAGCGATCAGCGACTTAATCTCCCTGTAGTCGTATTGACTCTTGCCGACATAGCTTTGTATCTGTTCATGCGCGGTCGGCACCAGATGTTCGTCCTCGTGGTTGAGCTCCTCGTAGAGCTTCTCGCCCGGCCGAAGCCCCGTAAACTGGATTTGGACATCACGGTCCGGACGCAGGCCGGATAGCATAATAAGGTTCTTTGCCAGATCTACAATCTTGACCGGTTCTCCCATGTCGAGCACGAAGACCTCGCCGCCCTTGCCCAGGGAGAATGCCTGCATTACCAACTGGGCTGCCTCGGGGATTGTCATAAAGAACCGAGTGATCTCCGGATGGGTTATCGTCACCGGGCCCCCGGCGGCAATCTGCTCCTTGAAGATCGGCACAACACTCCCGTTGCTGCCTAGAACGTTTCCAAAACGGACCGAGACAAACCGTGTCGGATACTCGTCCTGGAGCGCGCGAATTGTCAGCTCCGCAATCCGCTTCGTTACCCCCATCACGCTCGTGGGCCGAACCGCCTTGTCAGTCGAGATCATGACGAAATCCGCTACACCGCACTCGGCCGCTACCGTCGCCACGTTCCAGGTGCCGATCACGTTGTTCTCAGTCGCGGCGAACATGTGCCGCTCCATCAGTGGAACATGCTTGTAAGCGGCGGAGTGAAATACCACATCCGGCCGATACTGCTCCATAGCTCGCCGCATATCCGCTGTGCGTGTGATATTGGCGATCTCGGGGTGAAACACAAGTTCCGGATAGCGCCTCTTCAATTCGCGGTCGATATGGAACAGAGGCGTCTCAGCCGCGTCCAAACCCACGATCGCTCTCGGATGGAATTTCGCTACCTGGCGGCAAAGTTCGCTGCCAATTGACCCGGCCGCTCCCGTCACCATCACGACTTTTCCGGCAATCTGCGCGCTGATCCCCTGCATATCCAGATGCACTGGCTGGCGCCCGAGCAGATCGTCGACGTCCACTGACCGGATCTGCCTCCCCAGGTCCGCGCCCGTGATCAGTTCCGCCATACCGGGAATGGTCTTGTAGTCGACTCCCGCGTCCACCACATAGCGCAGTATCCGGGACATCTGACGGCCGGTAGCCGAAGGAATTGCGATCAGGACCTTGCCTATGTTCAGCTTCCGCACCGTCGCGGCCAGCACCTCTCCGGAACCAAGCACCGGTTTGCCGTACAAGAGCAGATGATGTTTCGAGGGGTCGTCGTCGATGAAGCCGACAACGCGATAGTTCAGCGCCTCATTTTGATGCAACTCGGGCAGCAGGGCCGTGCCTGCCGCGCCGGCTCCATAGATCAGTGTGCGCTCCTTGTCCCTAAGCGCGTGCCGCAATTGCCAGGTGGAGATATATGCGCGCACCACAAGCCGCGCTCCCAGGGCGCCTACAACCGCCAGTAGCCAGTCCAGCGCATAGATCGACCGGGGTACGCTGTTGGGACCGGCAACCAACCTGATCAAAACCGCGTCAACAAGCGACGCCACCGTGATCGCGAAAAACAGCCGGGTTGCATCGTGAGAGGACGTGTACCGCCAATTTCCACGGTTCAACTTGGCAAGTACGATCGCAATCGCCTTCGTAACAACCCAAATGACGAGGGCGATCCGAAGCGAGCGGAGATAGGTGGCAGGGATGCTGCCGTCAAACCGGAGCAGAAATGCAAAAATCGCGGATGCCGCGAATACGAACCAATCCAGGCAATAGGCGCCTGCGAGGCGCACAATGCTTCGCCTTCGCTGCTTGTTGAAGATATCTCTACTCGACAACATCCTCTACCCCTGATAATGGCCGGCACTCAAACTACCCGGCAAATGGCTTAGGTTCCCGGTATCGGCATCACTCAGCCAACCGCCCGCTACAACGCGAGGGCTGTGCATATCTTACTCCTCCATCGCGTTGGCGGCATCGTGCAGAACATCAACACCCTTCACATTCAGTTCCGCCTGTCTGCGGGCTCATGGTGCCTCCATCAACCTCACAGAGATGTCCGTGAGGGATTTGCCAACATAACCATGCGTGAACGAGATAATGCTGGACGGATGCAGCCGCCGCGCCGCATGCAAGCGCGGACTCTGCTTCTTACGCAAATCCCGTCTTGGCGGCTGAGCACCCGGAAGCGACCGCAAACTGGCCGCGGGCTTTTGCGATGTTGCAAGAACCCATCGAAGAACCGCGGGGTGAACAGCTGTCTTGCCAGCCTCTTTGCCCAACGAAACTACCGAGAACCCTTGAGATGCCATCGCTCTACCGCAGGCCGTCTTGGAGGCGGTCCAACCAGCGTTCCATCCATCCTTTGCAACGGCTCACTAGGAAGCCCCTATCTCGATGCAAAGTATAAAGATACAACCGGCGACTCAAAGTCGCCCGCGCTTAAGCGCAGAGTTGTCGCTGACTTCTCGGTTAACGGTCACGCCTGACGGGAAAGTTCAGGCAGGCTTCGCCCCCCTCACTCCCATCGCTGGAAATGAACAGAGGCACTGCTGCACTTCCAGGCAAATTATCTCATATTCGTTGTTCATGTTGCATACCTGGCGCCGGGGGTGGATAGCGGTTGAGCGTTGAGCAGTAAGGTAAGTGGCCCGATCCTCCTGAGCCACCTGCCGGACAGGCAGTGAAAGACCTTACCGGGCAAAGACAAAGCCCCGGTGACCAAAGCGGAAGGTCCATTCCTTGAAAACTTGTTCAGACACCCAGGATCGTGATGCTTCGGTAGCCGCCTTGCACCCTGGGTCTTCACGGCGAGATCGTGTATCTCTCCTTGGGACAAGATGCATTCGCTCTCTCTGTTGGCGCTGGATCTGCTTGCCGTAGCGACCCTTGGGAGCAGCTCTTCCGCTTTCGCTGCCAGGCCAAGCTAAACTGCTACATTTGTGCCGGATTGCTCACGCCGCGTTAGCCGCATCCGCCGCGGGCCGGAAGTCTTCCGGAATGCCATGAAGCGCCAGTTGAGCGCCAGCAGGCAGAATGATGGAACTGGTTCCTTCGGAAGGTTCGCTCTCTGACGAGCTGTAACTCCTGAAGAGGAACGTGACAAGGATGTACAGGGCTAGAACAATAAAGAGGCCTAGAACCCCGATCCGATAGAGTTTCTTCCTCACCTTGGAACTGACACGGAAGAACCGGATCAAATGCCCTCCACGACGTCGCGAGGCTCGGCTCGTGCCAACCGAGGAGCCTTCAAAGAAACGATGGCGGCAGACCCGGCAACGCTTGGCCCTTTGGCCGCGCAAGCGCTTCAGCAAATCGCCGAATCCATGTCTACGCGACTTGCGAACCTGCGTACTACCGCATTTAGGGCAAGTTGACAATCGGGCCACTTCCTTGTCTTCAGGCATCCAAGATGATACCAGATGAAACAAAAAAACACATCGGAATCAGGCCGAACCGCGCTCAAGAACCGGCTTTTGCCAGCTTCCCGCTTGCCGCGGAGATCTTCAGAGTCTCCTTAGTGCTGCACGCCTTCGCCAACCAATACCTTCGAAACAGTCTGACAGATGATCTTCAAATCGAATAGAAAACTCTGCCGCTGCAGATACTCATGATCAAACCGCACCTTCACTGGAATGGGGAGTTCGTCGCGGCCGTTAACCTGCGCCCAGCCCGTAATGCCAGGAACCAGACGATGAACTCCCAGCTCGGTCCGCATCGTGATCAGATCGTCCTGATTGAAGAGTGCCGGTCGAGGGCCCACGATGCTCAAATCTCCGCGCACCACGCTCATCAACTGCGGGAGTTCATCCAGGCTCGTCCGGCGCAGCAATGCCCCAATCGGTGTCAGATAACTATCGGCGCCGCTGAGCAGATGGGTGGCGAGCTGCGGTGTTTCCGTATGCATGCTCCGGAATTTCGGCATCGAGAAAATCTTGTTGTCCTGGCCTACCCGGTCGGACCAATAAAGTACTGGACCCTTCGATGTCAGTTTTATCGAGATCGCGATCAGGGCAAAAACCGGCGACAGCACAACCAGCATGATGCATGCAAAGACAACATCGAAGATTCGCTTCAACCGATTCATATCAACTGCCCCATGTTTGTCTCTTGCTCGCCATTCCGCGATCACCCGCAAGCGGCTCAATGTCCAATCGCCGACCCCCTTCGCGACCGCAAATTACCACAGATGCCAGGATCCTCAAATGCCTCCATCCGGAGCTCCTCCTTGCATGTCTGGCGGCGGCCGGCTGGAGCGGTTTCTCTCACGCCCGCTGCTTGCAGGGGCATCTAGGCGGCGCGTTGCCTGCAGACCAGGCGATGCGGTTTGGTTCCGTCAGCAGCGAACGATATTGGGAGCATGGATTCCCTTGGTGGCATTGCGCGTGTCGACGACAAGCTTCGACTGGGCAACGATCGCGGCGTAGTCGTAGCTGCTGTGATCGGTAACGATCAGGACCGCGTCGAAGCGGCCGAGATCCTCAAGAGGCGTGCTGGTCATATTGAGTTCGTAGTGGCGGCCCCGGCCCACGCTCGGGAAAAACGGGTCGTTGTAATAGACCTCGGCACCCTTGGCTCGGAGCAGTTCGATGATCGTTAGCGAAGGCGACTCGCGCAGATCGTCGATATCGCGCTTGTACGACAGGCCCAGAACAAGAATCTTTGCGCTCTTTAGCGACTTCGAGTGCTCGTTGAGCGCATCGGCCGTGCGCTCGATCACGAAGTAAGGCATGGCGTTGTTGACCTCGCCGGCCAACTCGATGAACTTGGCATGGAAATCGAACTGCTTCGCCTTCCAGGACAGATAAAACGGATCGATCGGGATGCAGTGTCCACCCAGTCCCGGCCCCGGATAGAAGGCCTGAAAACCGAAGGGCTTGGTCTTGGCCGCATCGATTACTTCGTGAATGTCGATGCCCATTCTCATGCAAAGCTGCTTCAGTTCGTTTACCAGCGCGATGTTTACGCAGCGATAGATGTTCTCCAGCAGTTTGGTCATCTCGGCAGCCGAGGGGCTGCTAACGGAGATCACGCGATGGAAGATCGAACCATACATCGCACCCGCCAGCGCATTTGCGCCCGGATCGCAGCCGCCCACCACCTTGGGAATATCGTGCCTCTCCACCGTATCGTTGCCAGGATCCTCGCGCTCCGGAGAATAGGCGAGATAGATTCCCCTGTCGCCTTGGGCCCGTGCTACCTTTAGCCCTCCCGGATTGTCCCGCTCCAGAATCGGAAGCACTTCCTCGACCGTCGTGCCGGGATACGTCGTGCTCTCCAGAACAATAAGCTGGCCCTCATGCACGTGAGGCGCTATCGCCTCCACTGTGCCGGTCACGTAGCTCAGATCGGGCTGATGATACTCGTCGAGCGGCGTGGGCACGCAGATAATGACTGCGTCCATCTCCGCTATCTCTGCAAAATTCCCCGTCGAATGAAAACCCGCTTTAAGCATCTTGCCGATGGAGGCTGGCGGAATGCGCACAAAGTACGAACCGCCGGAGTTGAGAGTGACAATCTTCTTGTCGTCGATATCGAATCCGGTAACCCTGAACCCCGCGCCGCTGAACAGGATGGACAGAGGCAAGCCAACATATCCCATGCCCACAATGCCGATACGAGCCTGGCGGGAGGTTATTTTTTCAATCAACTCCGATTGCATTCCATTCGCGGTGGTGGCCATGATTCGATCCTTCTCGCTCTCGGACGTCTGGACTCAAAACGTCTGGCCGCCGCGACACACCTCTTCATGCAGGCGCTCGGCTGCGGCACATACCATAATAATGCGCCCCGGATGCCACCCTCGCCGGAATGCCCATGCCGCGCTCTTGGCAAACTTTGTTCACTTTCCGCTGGAGAAACCGGGAACTCAACCGGCGCTAAGCGCTGTGCACTCTAGGGATTCCGAACCAACAGGCAGAACGTCCGAACTCGATACCTCGACCGCAATACTGCGCTGCAACTGCTCTACCGTAATGACCACGCGCAGGCCGCCTTTGTTCCGGACCACAATCCCTTCCGTCCCCGCCAGTGCGCCGTCTCGAATCACTACCCGCTGGCCTGCCGTCAAAAAAGGATGTGGTTCAACTCGACGCTCCGCCAGACCCCTGCGAAGACCTTCGATCAGCAAATCCGGCAGCGTGACCGGCTCGCCTCCCGCGCCCCGCACCAGCGCCACTGCTCCGGGAGTCTCCAGCACTCGCCTTCGCTCCCGGTGCGCGATCCTGGCAAAGATGTACCCCGTAAACAGCGGCAGTTCCACGGTTACGCGGGAACCATCGCTCCACTTCCGATCCACCTTGTACAGGGGAAGAAAACATTCAATACCTCGGTGATCGAAGTGCCGCGAAACCGACTTTTCGTGCCGCGGGCTGGTGTACACGGCAAACCACTGCGGCACACTATCCGATTCCCACTGCGCAGAAGGCTCTGGCTGGCTCTCTTGGCGCGAATTGAGCGTTTTTTGCAAAGCTCCGCCGTCCTCACTTGGGTGCGGTGTTTTCCACAGTACATGCTAACACCAGAAAACCGGCTTCAGACATGTCTGCTGACCAGATTACGAACCACTAGCCCTACCCTCGCTCTTGAGAGGGAACTCGAGAGGAGGAACATCTGTATTTCAGTTGTGGTTCGGGTTGGGGGATCGAAGAAAACTCACTGCAACAACTATAGCAGCGATCTGTTAACAAAGTGTAACCGTGCTCCAAGCCCCCTCCTGTCCTGTTAAGGTGACCAATTATGATGATCGCTCCACGTCACAAGCAGAAGAGGCAGGTTCTTGCCGGCCGAATCGTCGCTGCCGATCGGTGGAAGGAAAGCCTCAGAAAGTGCCGCCAACCCCGATCCTGAATCGCCTCCGGGTTCACATCCCGCCCACAAACTCAGGCCCAACACCGGATCCCCGGCTTATCAACCAGAAAGAGCCGAATGCTTACCAAATAGCAGATTGCATTGTGTTTTCGCTTCTCTCCCACATGAAAAGCCCCACGTCGCACCCCGGCCGAACATCCATCTCACAAACTTCTGAGACCCGTATCTGCTCCAGATCATCTCTTGCGACCTGGGGTTGCCAGAACAAAGTTCCAGATCCCTGCAAGTGCAAAAGAGCTTCGGCACAGAGCGGCGATTTCGGACCGCTCCCATCCTCCTACTCCGGCGAGAGTTCCTACCGCCTTACCTAACCCATCGGCAGTAATATTGACGCCTTTATGCCCCGCCCCTGAGTCCGCCGCCTCAGGTAACGTCAACTTGGCCATTCCCGACTACAAGTCATTGCAACATATGTCCTTAAAATAGATTCACGAGACAGCCCCCCGGTTGCTTTTATCCTGAAGAGCCGGACCGCCCGTTTACCCCAGCCTTCACCACCTCCGGGCCCCAAAAATGACGACTCCCCGAAGCGAAACCGCCCCGGGGAGTCAAATTCAAGCCCAAGATGCCCGGCAGGACCCCACTGCAACCTGCGGCCGGGTGGCGCCGCTCCGTGAAGCTCCCTATCGAAAGCCGCTGTGAACGCTCCGGTCTACTTCCCCTGCGCCAGCGATTCGATCACCGAATCCAGCGCAATCTCCCACTCCGGCAGACTCACTCCGAACCGCGCCGCCAGCTTTTGATTCGACAGCACGGAGTAACGCGGACGCTGTGCCGGCGTCGGGTAGCTTTCCGTCGATATGGGGGACACCTCCGGCGCCTTTGCGCCCAGCCTCTCGACAGCGCGGGCAAAGATCGCCTTCGCAAAGCCGCACCACGAGGTCGCGCCGCCGCAGGTCATGTGGTACAAGCCTGCCCAGTCTCCTGCCTCGCCATAGCGCCCAGCCAGGACCCCCTCGACGATCTCGCGCGTCGCCCGCGCCAGCTCAATCGACGTAGTTGGCGCGCCAATCTGATCGTCCACAATCGACAGCTTCTCCCGCTCCCGGCCAAGCCGCAGCATCGTTAGCAGGAAGTTGTTTCCATGCGGCCCGTAAACCCAACTGGTACGCAAGGTTAGCCAGTTGCCGCCCACTGCTTCCACTGCCTGCTCCCCAGCCAGCTTTGACGCACCATAGACGTTCAGCGGTCCGGTGGAATCCGCCTCCACCCACGGGCTCTTCTTGCCCCCGTTGAAGACGTAATCCGTCGAGTAATGGACAAAAAGCGCTCCACGCCGCTTCGCCTCTTCGGCCAGAACGCCGGGGGCCGTCGCATTGATCGCGTACGCCAGCTTCTCTTCCGACTCGGCCTTGTCGACGGCCGTATAAGCCGCTGCGTTTAGAATCACATCCGGCTCTACCCGCCCCACCAGCGCGCGCGTCGAGTCGGCATCGGCCAGGTCGAAGGTCTCGCGGTCGAATCCGCTGATCGAACCAAAGCCGGCGAAACTCTTCTCCAGCTCTTTTCCCAGTTGCCCGGCGTTGCCAACAATAAGAATTCGCGGCGAACCTGTCTGACCCCCAGTTGCCATTCCATCAGCTCCTCAAAACCCAAATCTACAGTCATTCTATCTGCAACGTCGCCGGACGCCGAAAATGCCTGGGGCTTAGAATGATCAACAGGAGAATTCACTTTGCGCACTCAAATTTATATGGATGCGAACGCAACGACGCCTCTGGCTCCCGAGGTCGTTGAGGCAATGCGTCCCTACTGGATTGAGCAGTTCGGCAACCCGTCGTCGATCCACGCGCAGGGCCAGCAGGCCCACGCGGCCGTCGACCGGGCGCGAGAGTCCCTAGCAAGGCTGTTCCACTGCAACGAAGCCGAAGTCATCTTCACCGGCGGCGGCACCGAGGGAGATAACAGCGCCATCTTTGGCATGATGCGCCCGGGCGACCACCTCATCACCACATCGATCGAACACCGTGCCGTCCTGCAGCCGGCCGAGTACAGTGCAGCGCGCGGCGTGGAGGTAACCTACCTCTGTCCCCAGCCGAATGGCGCGATTTCAGCGGAGGCGGTTCGCGCGGCGATCACGCCCCGTACCCGCCTGATCAGTGTGATGCTGGCCAATAACGAGACCGGCGTTCTGCAACCCGTCGAAGAGATCGGCCGCATCGCCGCCGAAGCTGGCGTCTATTTCCATACAGATGCCGTGCAGGGAGCAGGCAAGGTGCACCTCGATGTCGACCGGATCGGCTGCCATCTGCTCACCGTAAGCGGTCACAAGTTCCACGGTCCCAAGGGCGTGGGCGCTTTGTACGTTCGCCCCGGAACTCCTCTCGAGCCGTTCATCGTCGGCGGCAGTCACGAGCGCCGTATGCGCGCCGGAACGGTAAATGTCCCGGCCGTAGTCGGACTCGCCAAGGCCGCCGATCTGGCCATCGCCAGCCTGACCGACGGCACGGAAGCCCGTCTCGTCCGCCTCCGCAACCGCCTCGAAGCAGGCATGCTCGCCATCGAAGGAACCGCTGTCAACGGAGCCGGCGCACCCCGCACCGCGAACACGACCAACATCCGCTTCGAGGGAGTGGACGGCGCGGCGCTCATGATCGCCCTCGACCTGAAAGGCCTGGCGGTAAGCGGCGGTTCCGCCTGCCACTCCGGAGCTGTCGAACCCAGCCACGTCCTCATTGCCATGGGCCTGGATAAGAACGCCGCCAACGCCAGCCTCCGCTTCTCCCTCCTGCGCACGGCCACGAAAGAAGACGTGGATTACGCGCTGCACGTGGTTCCCGATGCAGTCGAACGATTGAGAAAGCTATCGCCAATCGAAACGGGTACGCTGGCGTAATTGGTTCAGAGGATCAGCGGAGTCATTACAATGAAATCGTTTTGCTCTTCGATCAGACCCGGTGCGGCGGCTGCTGTATCCATCTTGGGATGCTTGTGTCTGGCGGCTCAATCTGTGATTCCTGCGCACATGTCGAATACGGTCTTCGTGACCACCGCGATGGAAAAGGAAAGGGTTCAAGTCGGAGAGTCGCCCAAGGTGTTCGTAACAATTAAGAATCTTACCGACCATGCTATCTACGTTGGCGGTTGCGATTCGGTAAGATTTTATGTTCAAGGAGAAAAAGGCGAACCACCAACAACGCGAATCGAACGTGATTTTACAGGCCGATTGAACCCCGGGGAGGCGCCTCTGCCGTGCACCGCTGTGGTCATCCAGCAGATTAACCCCGGCGGTTCATACACAAGTTCCGCTGAACTCAAATACTTCTATGACCTCAGTTTGCCGGGCAAGTACGCGGTCTATGTGGAGGTTACGAGCCCAGAAGGTTGGTTGCGCACGGACCCAGTGCAATTCGAGATCTTGGCGAAAGGCCCAACTCCACAGAAGGATTCTCATTGACCCAGCATTCCACCATCGCCGTAGCCATGTCCGGAGGAGTAGACTCCTCGACCGTGGCGGCCATCCTGGCCCGCGACGAGGGTGCGACCGTCATCGGTCTCACCCTCCAGCTCTGGGACCAGAACCGCCTCGCCGGCCACTCCGGCATCCCCGAGGCGCCCAAGGCCGGCCGTTGCTGCTCGCTCGACGATGTATACGACGCCCGCCACGTCGCAACCCAACTCGGCATCCCCTACTATGTCGTCAACCAGCAGGAGCGCTTTGAGCGCGAGGTCGTCCGCCCCTTCGTCGAGGAATACCTCGCTGGTCGTACCCCGATCCCCTGCTCGCTCTGCAACAACCACCTCAAGTTCGACCAGCTCCTCAAGACAGCGCGTTCCATCGGCGCAGAAAGCATTGCCACCGGCCACTATGCCGCCAATCGATTCGACCCGGCCCGCGGCCGCTGGATCCTCAGCCGCCCCGCGGATCTCGCCAAGGATCAGACCTACTTCCTCTTCGGCCTTACCCAGGAGCAGTTAGCGCACACCCTCTTTCCCCTCGGCCAGATGACCAAGCCCGAGGTGCGCGAGGCCGCCCGGCGTCACGGCCTCAGTCTGGCTGAAAAGCCCGACTCCCAGGAGATATGCTTCATCCCGGGCGGCGACTACAAGCAGTTCCTTACCGCTTACCTCGCCGAACAGGGCCGTCCAATTCCGGAGACCGAGGGCGAGATGGTCACCGTAGACGGCAAGGTCCTTGGCCGCCACGACGGCATCTTCAACTTCACCGTCGGCCAGCGCAAGGGACTCGGAGTTGCCTCGCCCTCACCCCTCTACGTGATCAACATTGACCCGGCGAGCCATCGCGTAACCGTCGGCGCAGATGCCGATCTCACTACCCGCACTTTGCGAGCCCGGCAGATGAACTGGATCTCGATTCCAGTTCTCACCGGACCGATGCGCGTACGAGCCAAGATCCGCCATCGCCACGAACCCGCCTGGGCCACCCTCGAGCCGGCCGGAACCGACGAGGTCATAGCCACCTTCGACGAGCCGCAACGCGCCCTCACGCCCGGCCAGTCGGCAGTCTTCTACGACGGCGACGAAGTTGTCGGTGGGGGCTGGATCTTCTGATCGGAACGGAATCGCCGCTGCCAGGCAGCTCGCACCCTATCGCCGGTACTTAGGCGCGGGCCGCGGACTGTTGTAGCTATCCTCGTCCTCAAAAAAGGATGCAGGCTGTGCCGGCGCCGGCGGCTGCCCCGGCTCGACCTCTCGCAGCGTCTCAACCGCGGCTTTCACTGAGGCAAGCAGGCCTGAAAGCTGCCGCATGGGTTTGGCCACGACATCGGAGATATAAACTCCAACCTTCTCCACGCGATCCAGAATCGTCGTCAGGATGCCGTCCACACGGCTGACCTGACCGCGCGTCCGCTCGATAATGTCCTCGGCCGCGGCCTGCACGTCGGCGGTCTGCGCGCGCAACGACTTTGTGATCACGGCCAGATCGGCGGCTGCATCCTCGATCCTGGGCGCGATATTGTGCACCACTTCGCGAGTCTTAAAGATCACCGGCATGATGCTCGAACGGTAGTGCTCCAGCTCCTCGCGCAGCGACTTCACCGCCCCGCGAGCAACCACCAGAACGGCAATCAAAAAGATGGCCTGCAAGCAGATTGCAAGCACGGCCGCGCCAAGTAATGCCAGTTGGATGGTTTGCGGATCGTTGAATGACATGGATTACCTCGTTCGAAACCTGCCGCGCCAGCAACCGATCCCCGGCGCAAGCAGGCTCATCCGGCCACGGGCGGAAAGCTCCCTGGAGATCTCCGCGACCCTGGCCTTATCCGCTAGTACTCGTGAGTATCCGGGCTCAGGCTGCCGTTGCTCCCGGTCGTGGTCTTATACGCCTGGCGGCCGGCATCCACCGCCGCGCTCACCCGGGTCGTCTGGTCCGCTACCAGGCTCTTGCCGCGCTCCACAAACTCTTCCCACTGCGCCCGGCCACGGTCAACCACTTCGCGGCCACGGTCCACGTATTCGCCCACCTGTTCCTTGCTCTTGTCGACAATCGTACTTACCTGCTCTTTGCCCTTGTCGACAAACGCGCCCACGGTCTCGACCGCCTGCTTGCCCCGCGTCCGTATATACTCCGTGCCTTCGCGGGCGCCGCTCGCGATCGTCTCACGTGTCTCGCGGCCGCTCTTGGGCGCATACAGGATGCCGACCAGAGCACCCACACCCAGCCCGGCCAGGAACCAGGCCAAACCGTTGGTCTTGCTTTCGTCTGCCATGTCGAAATCCTCCTCTTCGCCGCTGTTTCTCTACCTGCGAAATCGACTACAGTGTACCGCAAATCTCTTTTGATTGCCGTATTTTGCCAGAAAATGAGCGTTTCTGCCGGCAGCTCCGCCCCTGAGGCTCCCTCCCCGGCGCAGTTTCGACCGCGATCCAGCGGAAATGTCACCAAGGCAATCGCTTTCCGTATTCCCTGAAAGAACACGTGAACCCGCCGCTCACTTACCGCCGCCGCAACCCCGCGCCAGCGCCTCGGCAAAGTGAACGGCTTCGCGCCCTCCGAGTTGGTTGATCTGTTCGCGACAGCTAAACCCGTCGGCCACGATCACCGTCTCAGGGCTGGCCTGTTCCACCGCCGGCAGCAGTTCCTGGCTCGCGATCCGCTTTGAGACCTCGAACTTCTCCCGCTCGAACCCAAACGGCCCCGCCATTCCACAGCAGCCTGCCTGAATCTCATCGACCGTCGCCCCTGCCCTGCGAAGCAACGCTACCTCGCTCCCCGGCCCACCAAACACCGCCTTGTGGTGGCAGTGTCCGTGTACCAAGACCTTAGCGCCGTCGAGCCGTCCCTCGGCAAAGCCCGGCGCTTTCTCTTGCAGCCAATCGGCCAGCAGCCAAACCTGTCCACTCAACTTCTTTGCCCGCTCGTCGACCGGGAACAACTCCGGCAGCTCGTCTTTGAAGACACTCGCGCAACTTGGCTCCAGAAAGATAAACGGCACCCCGGCATCGATCTGCGCCGCCATCTTGTCCAGCACTCTGGCAAGATAACTCCGCGCCGCCCCCAGAAACCCAAAGTCGTAGAGCGCCCGTCCGCAACATACATGTCCCTGGGGCAGTTCCACCTTGAAGCCCGCCTGAGTAAGCACCTTCTCCGCTGCGGAGAGAGCCGTGGGATGGTAGTAGTTGTTCCACGTATCCGGCCACAAAACCACCGGTTGCGGGGGCGGCGGCGGCACCGGCGCGCAACCGGAGTTCCAGTCGGCATCGGGCTTCGCTGGGATGGGCGGCAGAGCAACGTGCGGCGTCAAAGTGACGCCGGTCTTCGTGTAGCTGCTGGCGGCCAGGCGCGGTGTCTTTCGTTCCGCCGCAATCCCGGCAAACCGCTTGAAAAGCGACCCCGTCACCGGTCCGGAAAGAATCGCATTCGAAATCGCTGGCGTGAGTGCGCCCAAACGAGCCAGCTTGTCCGCAAATCCAAACAGATAATGCCGCAGCGGATGCAGCCGTCCCTTGTAGTGCTGGGCCAGAAACTCCGCCTTGTATTGCGTCATGTCCACCTGCACCGGGCACTCCGTCTTGCAGGCCTTGCAACTCAGGCACAGGTCGATCGCATCCAGCGCCGCGTGGCTTTTGAAACCCTCCTCGCGCAGCGCTCCCGCCATCATCTCCCAAAGCAGCCGCGCCCGGCCCCGCGTCGAGTACTTCTCTTCGCCCGTGCCCCGATAGCTAGGGCACATCGTGCCGCCCTTGGCGTTGCGGCAGGAGCCCACCCCCACACACCGCTCCGCCGCGCTTTCAAACGATCCATGATCCCGCGCAAAGACAAAGTGGGTCTCCGGCTCCAGGTGCTGTTCTCCCGGCTCGTGCGGCTTGTGGCGCAGGTTTTCCACCGGGTCGTAGACCCTCACCGCATCCGACAGCTTGCCCGGATTCATCCGGTTCGCCGGGTCCCACAGCGTCTTGAACTCGCGGAAGGCCTCCACCAGTTCCGGCCCAAACATCTTTGGCAACAGCGCCGCCCGCGCCTGCCCGTCGCCGTGCTCTCCTGACAAAGACCCGCCAAACGACACCACCAGGTCGGCAGCCCTATCCAGAAACTCTCTGAACTTGCGCACGCCCTCGGCCGTAGTGAAGTCGAAGTTCACGCGCATGTGGACGCAGCCCTGCCCGTAGTGCCCATAGAACGGCGAACTATAGCCGAACTCCCGCATCAGACTATGGATGGCGCGCAGATACTCGCCCAGCCGCTCCGGCGGCACTGCTGCGTCGTCCCAGCCCTCAAAACGGTTTGGCTCGCCCGGCACAAACACCACCGCACCCAGCGCCGACTCGCGGATGTGCCAAACCGAAGCCGCTTCCTCCGGCGTGCAGATGTGTGCCGACGGCGCTCCCGGCCACCACTTCGCCGCACTCGCCACCGCCTCGGCCCGCGCCCGCGCCTCCACGGCGGTATCGGCCCCCATCTCCACCAGCAGGAATCCAATTCCCTCTGGCAGCTTCTCGATGTCGCGCAGTCTTAGGCCCTTGCGGCGCATGAAATCGACCAGCATTCCATCGAAGCCCTCAAGCCCGATCGGCTTGTGTTCGAGCGCCGCCGGAACCGCATCGGCCGCAAGAAACGCATCCGGAAATCCCAGCACCACCAGCACCCGGTGCTGCGGACTCTTGGTCAGGTTCACCGTTGCGCTCAAGATGTTGACGCATGTGCCCTCGGAACCCACAAGCGCCCGCGCCACGTTGAAGCTTCCACCGGGCAGCAGCTCGTCCAGGTTGTAGCCCGAGACCCGCCGGGGAATGCGCGGAAACTTCTCCCGGATAAGACTGCCGTAGCGATCGCCCAGGCCCTTCAGCCCCGCGTAGATCTGCCCCCTGCGCCCGCCCGCGCGAATGATCGCATCCAGATACTCAGGCGAGGTCGGTCCCACCGTCATCGGCGTGCCGTCGTAGAGAACAACCTCCATCGACTCGACGTTGTCCACCGCCTTGCCGCCCAGCAGCCCGTGAACTCCGCAACTGTTGTTGCCTAGAATGCCGCCCAGCGTGCAACGCGCGTGCGTCGCCGGATCGGGCGCATACGTCAACTGATACACCTCCGCCGCCTCGCGCAGCCGGTCCAGCACGATGCCCGGCTGAATAGTGGCAAGCTTCGCCTCGGGGTCCAGGCTCACCAGCGCATTCATGTGGTGCGAGTAGTCAAAGACCACCGCCACATTCACGCACTGGCCTGCCAGGCTGGTGCCGCCCCCGCGAGGAAGAATGGCCGCGCCCATCATGCGGCAGGCGGCTACTGCAGCCTCCACATCCGCTCCATCTCGCGGATAAACCACCCCCACCGGTAGCTGCCGGTAGTTCGACGAGTCGTTGGCATAGAGAGCCCGCGAGCCAAGGTCGAACCGCACCTCGCCGCGAACATCCTTCTTTAGCAGCGCCTCCAACTCGCGATGCGCCGAAAACCCCTCATGCGAAAGAGGTGTGAACTTTGAACTCACCGGCAAATCTGAAATGGTCACAACAGAATGGTATCGCGATGGAACTCTCCCCACCGTGACCGCCGTCCCGGATCCCTGGGTCCCTCGGTGCCCAGGTCCCTTGGTGCCTTGGTCCCTTGGTGCCTTGGTCCCTTGGTCCCTTGGTCCCTTGGTGCCTTGGTGCCTTGGTCCTTAATCCCTGGTCCCTGGTCCTTGGAAATATCTGCCGCCAAAGTTGCCGCCAATTATCCCTAAATCCGCTACTTTAGATTTATGAAGCAAACTCCAACAAGACCGCTCCCGACCCGGAATCCCTCTGAGCGGCACCCCCCTATCCCGGCAACCCGTCTCCAACTGCATCTCATAAACCCTTACACACGTTACACTTGTAAATCACACCCAATAGAATCAAACACTTATGCAGGGCAAAGAATGTAACCCATTGCGCCACATACACTTAACAAAAAATTCGCGAGGGGAATATCTAGAGTTTTACCATATTGCGGTACTACAAACCATCCCAAACCGACGCTTCCGGCCCTTGGTCCCTTGGTCCCTGGGTCCCTTGGTCCCTGAAAGCTACAATCTCCCCATGCCACTCGTCTCGCTCCACGCGGTCTCAAAGACCTATCCCCGCCGCGCGGGCCTGCGAACCCTGGACCACGCCGTCGTCGACCGAGTCTCGCTCACCATCGAGCCCGGCGAGACCCTCGGCCTGGTCGGCGAGTCCGGCTCCGGCAAGACCACCGTGGCCCGCATGGTCCTTGGCCTCACCCGGCCCACCAGCGGCACCATCCTCATCGACGGCATCGACATCGCCCGCGCCTCGCGCGCCGAACTCCACCGCCTGCGCCGCCAGATGCAGCCTGTCTTTCAGGACCCCTACGCCGCCCTCAATCCGCGCATGAGAGTCGCGGACATCGTCACCGAGCCCCTCGTGATTCACGCCCGCGAGCTTGGCATCCGGCCCGATCGCGCCACCCTCCGCGCCCGCGCCGCCGAGTTGCTCGCCGAAGTCGGCCTCGACGAGTCTGCACTCGATCGCCACCCGCATCAGTTCTCAGGCGGTCAGCGCCAGCGCATCAACATCGCCCGCGCCCTTGCCCTCCGGCCCCGTCTGCTCATCCTCGACGAGCCGGTCTCGGCCCTCGACGTCAGCGTCGGAGCGCAGATCGTCAACCTGCTCCGCCGCTTGCAGCGCGAGCACGGCCTCACTTACCTGTTTATCTCTCATTCGATGCCGCTGGTCCGCTACCTCAGCACCCGCATCGCCGTCATGGAACGCGGGCGCCTGGTCGAGACCGGCGAGGCGGAGGCTCTCTGCCAGAACCCCCGCGAGGCCTACACCCGGCAGCTCATCGCGGCTACGCCCGAACTGCCGGTCGTTTAGATTACTTCGGCTGCGCAGCAGCCCCAGGCGCCGGAGCCGGAGTTGGCGGTGCCGGCGTCGGCGGCGTCGCCGGTGCGCTCGGAGCCGGCGGCGCTGCTGGAGTTGCCGGCCTGGGCTGCGCCGTTGGAGCCGCGCCCGCCGGCGAAGCGACCGGCCGCGCCGGTGGTGCCGGTTGCGCAGGAGCCTGCGGCATCTCGGTCACATCCATCAATTCCACGTCGAAGATCAACTCAGCCTTTGGCGGAATCCCCGGGTGTGCCGCATCCGGCCCCGGCCTTCCCTTCTCCCCGTAGGCAAGTTGGTAGGGAATGAAGATCCGCCGCTTGCCGCCCACGCGCATCCCGCCCATACCCTGGTCGAAGCCGGGAATCAGCCGACCCGTCCCCTGCGGAAACACCAGTGGCTGGGCCTCCGTCTGAGGCTGACCACTCGCATCGAGCACCGGCTTGCCGTCCTTCATCACCGGCGTCTTGTGGTCGTAAGAGGAATCGAACTTCTTGCCTGTATCGGCAAAGTAGCCCGAGTAGTGCACGTGATAGACCTTGTTCGGCTCAGCCGGCGCACCCGTTCCAACCTTCATGTCGATGTACCGCTCGGTGAACAGCGGCTTGGGAAGTGTATGCACCACCGGCATATCGCCAGTGGGCTTGGCCGCGGCTGCCGGTGCCTTCGTTACCGTCGCTGGAGCCTTCGCTGCTGCTGCCTGAGCCTTTGCGGGCTGGGTTGCCTGGTTCAGGGCTGGCTTGCTCGTCGTCTGGCCAAACGCCACCGTCGCCGCCAACAAAACAAATGCAGAAATCCTCATAGCGGATCGATCCTCCGTTGTACGTTTCACTCGGGAGTGTATCAGGCGTGGGAATCGGCAGGCCGCGGACAGCCAGAAGCACCCCCGAGCTGGAACAATTTCGCGATTCCTCGTGTCGCCGCACACCGTTGCGGTGTCCATAATAAATAGCTATAATTTCCTTATGAATTTCACCACCGCCGAAGCCAAAAATCGTCTTCCGGAACTGATCCGCGCCGCCGAGCGGGGAGAGCAGGTTGTGATTACCCGTCACGGTCGCCCCGTAGCTCAGATCGCTCCGCCACCGGCCGGCCGTCGCAAGGCGCGCCTGGGCGGAATGAATGGTCGCATCCATCTCCTTCCGGGGTGGAATGCAAAGGTCGATCCCGAGCGCCTCCTCGATGGCGAGCTATGAGCGCAAGCGGATACCTCCTCGATACCTGTTCGGCGCTTCTAGCGCTCACCGATCCAGATGCCCTCTCGCCTGTAGCCCGCAGAGCTATCCTCGCCGGACCCAATCGTCTGAGTGTCGTCTCCTACTGGGAAGTCGTACTCAAAAGCATGAAGGGTTCTCTCGACGTGGGAGATCCCCGCTCCTGGTGGCAGGACGCTCTCGATCAGTTGGCTGCTACTCCCCTGGTGCTGTATCCCGAGCACATTGCCTGGGTGTGCACTTTGCCACCAATTCACAAAGACCCTTTTGACCGGGCATTGATAGCCCAGGCCTCCGTAGAGGGTCTTGTTCTGGTGACAACAGATAGGCAAATTGCCCAATATGCCACAAAGGGCCTGCGCATCGTAGGCTGAAGCACTCCGCAACGGCTCATCTCAATCTGTCCTGACCGTGGCAAATCTGCCACAGTCGACAAGGCCCCGAATCGTCTACTATGTACTGGATTTCCCTCCAGGGCGAGGAGCTATTTTGGGCCAGCCAGTGCAGTTTGAGCAGACGATCGCCGCGCCGCTTGAGTTCTCCGGCGTCGGACTGCACTCCGGCGCGCCCGTCAACATGCGCCTGCTCCCGGCACCGGCCGGCTCCGGCATAGTCTTCCGCCGCACCGACCTCGACAACTTCGAGATCGCCGCCACCGGTCGCAACGTGGCCAAGGTCAGCTACGCCACCAGCCTCATGCGCCAGGGCGTGCTCATCTCCACTACCGAGCACCTGCTCTCGGCCCTCATCGGCATGGGCGTCGACAACGTCATCGGCGAGCTCGACAACCTCGAACTGCCCATCCTGGACGGCAGCGCCCTGCCCTACGTCGAAGCCTTTCTCGCCGTCGGCATCCGCGCCCAGCGCCGCCGCCGCGAAGTCATCCGCATCCTCTCACCCGTAGAGGTCCGCGATGGAGATAAGTTCATCGGAGTCTATCCCGGCCCCGGCTACCAGATCAGCTACGCCATTCAGTTCCCGACCCCCATCGGCCGCGAAGAGGCCTGCATCGATCTGGCCGCTGAGACCTACGGCGCTACCATTGCCCCGGCGCGCACCTTCGGCTATATGGCCGACGAGCAAAAGCTCCGTGACATGGGCCTGATCCGCGGCGCCAGCGCCGAGAATGCCATCATCCTCGGCCCCGATGGCCCGCTCAATGGCCCCTTGCGCCTGCCCGACGAGTATGTGCGCCACAAAGTGCTCGATCTGATCGGCGACCTGGCTCTGGCCGGACGCCGCATCGAGGGCCGTGTCGTGGCCGAGCGCGCCGGCCACGCCATGCACACTGCTCTCGTTTCACGCCTGATGAAAGACCGTTCCACCTGGGAGTTGGCCCACATTGCCGAGACGGAGCCCAGTCCCCTCGCCGATACTCCGGAGGCAGCCGTCCCAGCGCCCGTGTAGATCGTCCGGAAGATGCTACCGTCAAACAACGTGCGAGAGATCGCGTTGCATCTTCCATTTAAACTGTTGCTGATTGCCGATCTCATCCCAGCCCATAGAACAGGGAGCATCCTAATTTCGTGAACCGGTATTCTGTCATCTTCGTGCGTCTTTTCTTGCTCGTGCTTTGCCTGACCGATCTGGTCATTCTCGGCCAGCGGCTGCGTCCCTGGAGCGGCATCATCGAGATGCCCGCAGAGAGCACCTCCGCCTTCGACCCTCTGATCTGCCTCGCCGTCTACACCGTAGTCCTGTTCTGGGGCGCAGGCATTCGCAGCGAAGGCTTTCGCAAGGCCGTCCGGATCAGCACGCTGCTGGGAGCCGCCGGGGGCCTGCTGATGCTCGGTCACATCCTTCTCCCCTCACTGGACGGCAGGAGATATGTCCTGCTTCACATTGGACTGCTCCTGGCTGCCTCGGTTCTCTGGACCGCGGCCTGCATCCTGGGTTCTAAAGCCGCCGGTCACTTCGGAGTGGGTATCGTCTCGGGCATCTGGAGCGCCATGGTCAGCGCGTTGATTGCCAGCGCCAGGATTCTGTGGGTGATGTCGCCCAATGCCGCCGATCCCCCAACCCACAACAACTCGGTTCTAAGCCTTGTGCTCAGCTCCCCGGCCGCGCTGTCTGTGCCGCAGGGGCTCACCGCCACCACGGGATTCCTGCTTATCTGTCCTCTGGCCGGACTTGCGCTCGGCTTTATCTGCGCCCTGGGCTCTGAGAGATAGGAACCCGCGCCCGGCGTTGAATTCTCTGAAATGGGGCGAGTAATGCACCCTATTAGGGCTTACTATGCAGATGTGGCGCGCTCGCTCCCCCTCGGGCGCGTCTTCCATCTCCCCACTGCGGAGCACTTCCATGAAGACTGGTTCGGATTCACAACCATCCCCGAGCATTTTTGCCAGACGCTGGGTCCAGGCGCTTGCCGTCGTTGTCGCCATATTCATCGTCGCGATCGTTCTGCTGCCTTTCCTCGTCAATGCCGACTCCTTCCGGCCCAAAGTTGAGGCCGAGCTCTCCTCGGCGCTGGGCAGGCAGGTCACCCTCGGCCATATCGACCTGTCTGTGTTCTCCGGCAGTCTGGTGGCCGATAACATCTCCGTCTCCGACGACCCCGCTTTCTCGAGCTCTCCGTTCTTCGCCGCACGCTCGCTGCACATTGCCGTGAACGTGCCCGCGCTCCTGCTCCACCGCCAGCTACACATTGCCGGCTTCACCGCCGACTCGCCCTCCATCCAGCTCATCCCAGACGCCCATGGCAACTGGAACTACTCCAGCCTGGGAAGGAGTTCAAACACGGGTTCCGGCTCCTCGACCGCGCCCTCGGATCTGAGCGTGGACCGGTTCGAAATCAAGAACGGCAGCCTGACCGTAGCGCCGCTTGCGCTGAAGGGAAAGCCCGTGGTCTACGACCATGTCGATCTGGTCGTTGAACACCTTTCTCTCTCTAACCCCATGCCTTTTACGCTCACCGCCGATCTTCCTGCCGGCGGCAGCATCAAGGTGAGCGGCACAACTGGCCCTCTGGCCCAGCTCAACGCCGCCAGCACGCCGCTCCAGGCCTCGTTTACCGCCAGAAAGCTCGACCCTGTCGCAGCCGGGTTGATCGAGCCCGGCTCCGGCATCGCAATGACGGCCGATATCGACGGCCAGGCCGCCTCCGACGGCAAGACGCTCACCGTCAACGGCAAGGTCAAGGCCTCGCACCTCAAGCTGGCCGCCAACGGGAAGCCCGCGACAAAGCTGGTTGAGATCGACCTCAACGTCGCGGAGGATCTCGGCAAGGAGTCGGGGACCATCCGCGATATTGCCCTGCACACTGGCTCGATAGCCGCGCATCTTGCCGGCAAATTTCAGATGGCCGCCTCCGGAGTCACGCTCGATCTGCATCTCTCCGCGCCCGGTCTTCCGGTCGATGCGCTGGAGGAATTGCTTCCCTCCGCTGGGGTAACCCTGCCCAGCGGGTCGTCGCTCCACGGCGGCACGCTCACCGCCAACCTCGTTATCACCGGCCCGGCGGAGTCGCCGCGCATCGCCGGACCCATCGAAATCGACAACACGGAGCTTGCCGGGTTCGACCTGAGTTCGAAGATCGAAGGGCTGCTCAAGCCCGCCGGCTCCTCATCGAACGGCGGAACCGCGATCCGCGTGGTCAAGGCCGATGCCGTCAACACCGCGCAGGAGACGCAGCTAAGCAACATCGACATCGAAGTGCCGAGCCTGGGTGCGGCGACCGGCGCCGGCACCGTCTCTGCCGCTGGCGCGCTCAACTTCGAGATGACAGCCAAACTCGGCTCAGTCTCCGGTGTCGGTTTGCCCATCGGCATCACCGGCACCGCGTCGAGTCCATCGATTCACGTGCATCCCGGCGCGCTGCTCAAGCAGCAGGCCACAAGCCTGCTCGGCGGCGTCAAGAACGGCTCAAGCGGCGCCAAGTCCGGACTCTCCGGTCTGGCAAAGTCGCTGATTCACAAGTAATCCATGCGGAGGGGAGTGGCGGGTGCGGCGGATCGCACCCGCTACTCATTGAGCCGGAAGACCACGTTCACCGTGGTCTCCACTTCGATGGGCGACCCATTCAGCAGGTAAGGCCGATAGCGCCAGTTGCCCACCGCATCGAGCGCAGCCTGCCGCAGCAGTTGCGGCCCGCTCTCCACCCGCAGATTCTCAATTGTGCCGTTGCGCGAGATGGTCGCCTCCAGCACCACCGTGCCCTGCGTACGTGTCTCCCGCGCAATCGGCGGATAGACCGGCAGCGTCTTTTTCACAATCAGCCCCTCGACGATCGTGCTGGGCACTCGCATCGTGCGATCCGCGCCGCGGGTTACGTTGATGGGTTTCTCTGCTGCAAACACATCGCTCGCGTCCGCGCGCGGATCGGCCAGATCGGCGATGTTGCCCTCAATGCGGGGCTCGGGCTTGTCGACGTAGTAGATGCTCCGCGGAATCGTGCGTGGCGCGTGGATGCCCATGTCGAGAATCGCGGGCATCACTCTTGCCTCTTCCACGCGCACCGGCGGCTTCGGCCTCTCGACCTCCACCGGCGGCACGTTGAGCAGGAAGGCGCTCACCGCGCGGGGTAGCATGTGCGGGTAGAGCAGCGGAATCAACACCAGCGCCGCTGCGGCCGCGGAGTCAACAACGGTGGCAACCAGCAAGCCTGCGCGGCTGCGGCTGCGGATTCTTCCCGTGGATGCGAAGGTGGAGTCTTCAAACATGGTCTGCCTCCCGCGGGTCATCCGGGGAGCAGCAGCGGCACACTTCGCCCGCAGGCTCCACGCGCTCTCTTTGAGCGCCACAGCCTTCAAGGCCCGCCGTTCATCCCCTTCAGAACCTGCACACTCCTGTAGACACCGGTTCCGTGCAAACTGTTCCAGCATGCGAACAGCGCTCACCTGCAAGTGATCTAATGGACTTTAAAGTCATCCTCACAATCGGCATTGCCTGCTTCGATGAACGCACTCCTCTTCACCGCCGTGGTCTGGGCCATCTCCGTCGTGGCCGGCTTCCTGGGTTCGCTCACCGGGCTGGGCGGCGGCGTCATTATCATTCCCGTGCTCACGCTCGCTCTGGGCGTGGACATGAAGTACGCCATGGGGGCCACGCTCATCTCGGTCATCGCCACTTCTTCCGGCGCGGCCGCGGCTTACGTGCGCGAGGGCTTCACGAACATCCGCATCGGCATGTTCCTTGAGATCGCCACCACCGCTGGCGCAGTGGCAGGCGCATTTCTTGCCGGCCGCGTCAGCACGCACGCGCTGGCCGTGATCTTTGGTTTGGTGCTTATCCAGTCGGCGTGGCAGTCGGTGGCGCGCGGATATGAAGCCGGCGCGGCCCCGGTTCCATCCGATGCGCTGGCGCGACGCCTCCGCATCGGCGGCAGTTATCCCGTCGACGGCGAGGAGAGAGCCTACGGCGTGCGCAATGTGCCTGCGGGCTTCGGGATCATGTTCGGCGCTGGGGCGCTTTCCGGGTTGCTCGGCATTGGCTCAGGGGCCTTGAAGGTCGTGGCCATGGACCGCGCCATGAAGATTCCCTTCAAAGTCTCCACGACCACCAGCAACTTCATGATCGGCGTAACAGCCGCGGCCAGCGCCGGCGTCTACCTCAAACACGGCTTCATCGATCCCGGCCTTGCCATGCCGGTCGTCCTCGGCGTGCTGGCCGGCGCGCTGCTCGGCTCAAAGCTGCTGGTCCGGGTTCCGGCGCGCACGCTGCGCCTGGTCTTTGCCGCCGTTGTCCTGGCTCTTGCCGTTGAGATGATCGTGAACGGCATCATGGGGAGGGTGTAGCCGTGAACGACCGGCGGCTCGAACTCGCGATGGGCAATCTTCTCCGCGCCGGCGTGCTGCTGGCCGCGGCGGTCGTGACCGTGGGCGGCGCTCTCTACCTGGCGCAACACACACACTCCAGCGCGGACTACCATCACTTCAGTCCAGCGGCGGCAGCAACCACAACCGTCTCTGGAATCCTCCGCTCTGCGCGCGCGTTTGAAAGCACCGGACTCATCGAGTTCGGGCTTCTGCTGCTTATCGCCACTCCGGTAGCGCGCGTCATCCTCGCCGCTCTAGGATTCGCGCTCGAGCGCGACTGGCTCTACGTCGTGGTCAGTCTCTTCGTTCTCGCCGTTCTCATGGCGAGTCTTCTGCACGCTACCTGATGCGGCGCGGCTCCCGCCATGCTAAGGTTCCCCTTGTGAGCGCGACGAAGAAAGAGACCAGGAACACAAGCGGAAAGAGCAAACCCGCCCGGAGCCGCCTGCCCGGACTGGCCGTGAAGACCGGCCTCATCCGCCATCCCTTCGACCTTGAGAACGGCGTGCGCACCAGCGGACTTGTTGCCGGGCGCGACCTCAAGACCGGCCACCGCCACCAGCGCCACGCCACGGCTTACTACGGGGTCGCGCCTTCGGTCTTCCACTCGCTCATCGATCGCTGGCGCCGCTCGCGCCCCATCGCTCCAGTCGAGGAGTACACGTTCATCGACCTCGGCGCAGGGATGGGCCGCGCCATGCTGCTGGCCGCAGAGTTGCCCTTTCGCCAGGTTCTCGGCGTTGAGTTCCATCCCACGCTGGCGCGGATAGGCCGCCGTAACATGGCCAAATGGCGGGTCGATGATCGAGCCGTGGCCCCCATGCGCATGTACTGCCGCGACGCGGTCGAGTTCAATCTGCCCAAGGGTCCGTGCGTCGTCTTCCTCTTCAATCCCTTCGGCGAAACCGTGATGAAGCGGCTGCTCGAACGCTGGCGCACCGCGCTCAAAGGCCGCGAGCGCCAACTCGATCTGCTCTACGTGAACAACGAGCACGATCGCATCTTGCGCATCACTCCCGGCTGGCACCGGCTGTTCTATGGCCCCATCCGCCGATCCAAGGCCGATCTGGCCGCCGATCGCAACATACTCCACAACCAGCCCGGCGCGGAGTACGCGGCCACAACATTTGAAGACTGCGCCATCTACCGCTGGATGGGCAGCAAGCTGAAGTAGAGCCGCTGTCCCCAGTTCCGGACTCCCTTGTCCGAGCACCCTCGAACTTGCTAGCCTCGTCGTACTCCACTAAGGGAGCTTGCGCTTGAGCGAACCGCACCTCATCCTCGGAATCGGCGAGCTGTTGTGGGACATCCTGCCTGGACCCCGTCTTGGCAGCGTGCCGGTAGACTTCTCTGTGCCCGGACTGCCAGCAGGCGGCGCGAACGTTGCTCTGCTCGGCGGAGCTCCGGCCAACTTCGCCGTCATGGCCGGCCGCCTCGGCGATCACTCCGCCATCCTCAGCCGCATCGGCCTGGACGACCTGGGCCGCAAGGCCATGAACTTCCTCGACCCGATGCCGGCCGATACCGGCTCATTGCAAGTGGACCACGTGCATCCGACGGGCATCGTGACGGTCGCCTTTGAATCCGGCGAGCCGCGCTACACCATCCACCAGCCAGCCGCCTGGGATTTTCTTGAGCTATCCGATGAGTGGGTAAGGCGAGTGGAGCGAGCCGACGCCATCTGCTTTGGTTCGCTCGCCCAGCGCAACCGGGTCTCGCGGCAGACCATCCAGGAGCTTGTCTCAGAAACGTCTTCAACCTGCGTCCGCGTGTTCGACGTGAACCTGCGCCCGCCCTTTGTGTCGGCCGAAGTCATCGAGGAGTCGCTCGAGCTGGCTACCGTGGTGAAGATGAACGATGCCGAGCTGCCGCAGGTGCTGGAACTGCTTGGCCTCACGGTCGAAAGCGAGATCGATCTGCGCGCCGGGGCCCAGCGGCTGCTCCGCGAGTTTCCCGAGCTCAAACTGGCTGCCATCACCCGCGGAGCGCGGGGCAGCCTGCTGGTTGCGCGCGACGAGTGGGACGACCACCCCGGCTATCCGGTGAAGGTGGCTGACTCGATCGGCGCAGGCGACGCCTTTACCGCGGCGCTCACTCACTACATGCTCCGCGGCGCGCCGCTGAGCAAGCTGAACGAGGCCGGCAACCGCTGGGGAGCCTGGGTGGCGTCGCAGCCCGGAGCCATGCCCGCGCTGCCCGACGAGGTTCGCCGATCGATCTCCGCCGCCATCGAAGACAAAGACTAGCCGGCGGGCGAGAAACTTGCGCAACCATCGCCCCCGTTCAAGCCTCTAATGAATTGAGCGCAATCGCTAGAGAGGTTCTTCCCCATGGCATCCCAAAAAGCCGGCAACAGGCTCCGCGCTTTCTGGGATTTCTTTGTGCTCTTCAGCGGCATCTCGACGGTCTCGAACCTGGCCCGTACCCAGCGGCGAAAACTGTTTAACCGAGGGATCTTCATCTTCCGCTCGCGGTAAAGCTCGGCCCGGGCGCCTGAGTCCTTCGTCCCTGGTTCCTGGCCCCTAGTAAAATCAAACCATGCCGATCACGCGCCAGCAGGCCCTGGACTACTTCCACTCCCCCGACCTTCTCGGCCTTGGCTTTGAAGCCGATGCACTGCGCCGCCGCCTGCACCCCGAGGGCGTGGTCACCTACATCATCGATCGCAACATCAACTACACCAACTTCTGCACCGAGCACTGTACCTTCTGCGCCTTCTACCGGCCGCTCAAGGGGCCGCAGGCCGCCGAAGGCTACATCCTCGACTTTGAGACGATCTACGAGAAGATCGCCGAGACGGTGGAGATGGGCGGCACCGGCGTGCTGATGCAGGGCGGCATCCATCCCGACCTCAAGATCGACTGGTTCGAGCGGCTCTTCACCGGCATCAAGCAACGCTTCCCACAGATTTGGCTGCACTGCCTGTCGGCCTCTGAGGTTCTGGCCATCGCCGAGTACTCAAACCTCGACCTGCGCACGACGATTGCGCGTCTGCGCGATGCCGGGTTGCAGTCGATCCCCGGCGGGGGCGCGGAGATCCTCGACGACGACGTACGCGCCCGCGTGGCGCGCCTCAAGTGCCGGACAGAGGATTGGTTAAGCGTCCACCGCACCGCTCATCAACTGGGCATGCGCACCACAGCCACGATGATGTTCGGCGTGGGCGAAACCTTCGAGCAGCGAATCAACCACTTTGAAGTCATTCGCAAGTTGCAGGACGAGACGGGCGGATTCACGGCCTTCATCCCCTGGAGCTTCCAGCCCAAGCACACCGCCCTCGGCGGCAAGGGCTGGGACGAGGCCACCTCGGTCGAATACCTGAAGACCCTCGCCATCTCGCGGCTGTATCTCGACAACATCGAGAACGTGCAGGCAAGCTGGGTGACGCAGGGCCTCAAGGTTCTGCAACTGGGCCTGCACTTCGGCGGCAACGACGTGGGCTCGGTGATGCTAGAAGAGAACGTGGTAAAGGCAGCGGGAACCTCGAACTGCACCACGGAGGAAGAGCTGCGGCGGATCATCCGGGACGCCGGCTTCAAGCCCGTGCAGCGAGATACGTTGTACCGGACGATGTTTTTGAACTGAATACAAACCATAGGAGCTTTGTCCGCTTCAGACACATGACCACGAGGTGAGTTGGTGATATACCTCATCGGTTGCGACCACAATAAGGTGCAAAGCGCGCCCGATGGTGTTTGGAACGACAATCACCGTGAGCTTGCCGGAATAATCCTCCAGGTTATTGCGGACCGCAATATCGTCTTGATCGCTGAAGAGGAACACCCATCCTACTTAAGCCAAAAGGGAATGCGATCTGTTGCGCTCGACGTCTTAACTAGCTTGCATCAGATTGGAAGAGCTACAAACATTACACACAGATTCTGTGAACCTTGTCCGGCTGAAAAGGAGCGTCGGGGAATCAATTATGATCTGCCCCATTTGGCCCCCGGCTGCTTTGACCAGGAATTATCGAATCTGATGCCGACAAAAGCCGTGGCTCATCAGCATGACATTGGGCACCGTTGGCCTATCCGAGAAGAATTCTGGCTTGAACAAATCGGAGACGAACTTTATCGCGATTTACTATTTATCTGCGGAGCACTTCATCGAATTACATTCAAGCGTCGATTGGAGTCAAGAGGTGCTCTCGTCAGAATCGTTGACAAGCGAGTAGGACACAAATGCGGGGTTGTTGGGTCCGAGTTGGAACCCGAAGAGTTTTCAGCCTATAGATTCACGCGAAGGAATCGTGTTTCTCCGGATGCTGACTGCCCATGTTGCAGATACCGCTTCGATCTCGGGTCTGATTCCCCTGTCAGCATGTAAACTTGCTCCGTGTACGAATGGGACGAAGCTAAGCGCGAAGCGAACCTGCGCAAGCATGGGCTCGACTTCGACGACGCAGATTCTGTCTTCGAGAATCCGAACAAGATCACGTTTGCAGTGCCTGGCCGCGCGGAACCGCGATGGCGGGATGTAGCGCTGGTTGAGTCCAGCGGAACGGTTTTCGCCCTCGTTTATACCGTTCGCGGGTACAATATACGTATCATTTCGTTCCGCAGAGCATCGCGGAGGGAGCGGCGAGTCTATGACCATCTCCGGCCAAACAAGCAGAACTGATTGGGAATGGGTCAAGAAGCAGATTGCGGATGACGCACCGATCCCCTATGACCCGAACGATCCGGACGACGGCCCTTACGATCCTAACGACGATGAGGCGGTAGATCGGTTCCTCACCGAAGCCAATCTTGTCCGGCCCACGCCCCAAGTACCCGCAGCCAAAGACGACGACGAGCGGATTCCCAAAGCCTCGTAATGTGGAGTCCGCCCCATGAAAGATCTGGCCGGAGTCAAGTCGCATCATGAGTGGGAGGTCGAGCAGTTACGCTCTGACCGCCAATTCGCCGTCGGATATGCGAAGGTCGCGGTTGAATCGCTGCACAACCCCGAAGAGCGTGGTGCAAGCCTGCTGATGTTGCGCGCCCTGGCCGAAGCCTACGGAGGCGTGAGCGAGGTGGCAGCGCAGGCCGGAATCAGCCGCGAATCGCTCTACCGTTCGCTCTCACCCAAAGGCAATCCCACGCTCAAGACGCTGGTAGCCGTGCTCAATGCGGTTGGCCTGCGGCTGAGCGTGATCGATGCGCCCAAGCCTGCCGCCAGCAAAGCAAAGTCCCCCAAACGCCGCGCGGCCTGAATCGCTCGTCCCCTCACCCTTCCGCCAGCTTCCACCCCAGCCTTCGCGCCCGCTCGCGCTGCCGCTCGGTCAGTTCGTACTGCGGCTTGCGCGCCACCAGTCCCAGCCACATTTCGCCGGCGGCCTTTGCGCCAAGAATCCCCGCCGTCAGACGCAGCGCCCGCGCCGCGCCGGTTGCCACAGGAATCAGAAATCCCGGCATGGCCGAGGACGCGATCAGTACCGCCTTACGCGTAAGCTTCTTTCTGCGCGGCTTCGGCGCCTCCATTCCCCACGGCCAGAAGTACGACCCCACCATCCGCTCCATCCAGCGCCGGAAGATCGCGGTCACGTTGTAGCAGTTGACGGGCGAGGCCAGGACGATGGCATCGGCGGAATCGATATCTTTAAGCATCGGCTCCAGATCGTCCTCTTGCAGGCAGCGGCCGCGCGCCTCTCCATCGGTCTGCATGCAGCCCCGGCAGTTGGTGCAGAACTCGATGTGCTGCTCGCGCAGATGGATCGTCCTGGTCTCCGCGCCCTTCTCGCGCGCGCCAGCAAGCACGGCCTCCACAGCCTGCTCCACCGTGCCGCCCTTCCGGTAGCTGCCGCTCACTGCTACGATCTTCCTCATCGCCCGCCCCCACTTTCGAGGCTCATCATAGCGCCGGCCGCGCCCTGGGGCTGTGATCCCGGCCTCCTGCCGGCTGATATTCTTGCACTGTGATCGACTCTCGCAAATCCGTGCGAATTCTGGCCATGGCGCTGTTTCTGCCCCTGGCCGCAGCGGGCTGCCGCAAGGAAGAGCAGGCTGTGCAAGGAACCGTGAAGGGCATCGAGCAGAACGCAGTCGCGGCCCAGCAGAAGGCCCAGGCTACGGCCACCGAACTCGACCAGCAGCGCGCCGAGCTGGCCAAGATCCCGCTGCCCACCAAGAGCATGTACGTCGACGTGCACGAGCCGTCGCAGTGGACCAATCCGTTTCTGTCGGTCGGGCCGCAGTACGCGATCCTGCGCATCGTGAACGCGGACGCCAACACCAGCACCCTGGGCCAGGGAACTCTGCTGCGGCCGGAGGCGGCGCGGCGGCAGCAGTTGCAGGTCCGCATCTCCGACCTTGACAAGGCCATTACCTCCATACCCGCGGGCGCCTGGAGCTACGGGCGGGTGATCGCGGTGGAAGAGTCGCCCGATGCGCCGGCCAAGGACCGGCCGGCGGTGCGGCGGAACGTGGAGGCCGTGATCGGCAAGCTAAACGACCTGGGCGTGGTGGTGGAGGAGTGGCCGGGGCGGTAACGGCAGGGGCTAGGGACTAAGGACTAGGGACTAGAAAACAGGGCCGGGGTGGTTGACACCCCGGCCCTGTTGTATGTGTTGATATTAAAAGACTTATATGTAAATTGTTGAAAATGAATGGGTTATCGTACCGATTTCTGGGATTTTGGATGGGTTGAGAGAGGGGGGGGGCGATTTTGTGTAAAGAAATGTAAAGAGCATGAAAATAAATGGGTTATATAGACGTCTTCGCGCAAGTGTGGATTCTAAAGAACTTATTGCAAATTATTGATAAATAATGGGTTGTAGATGCATTTTCTGCGATCTTGCCCGCTCGAAATACAAGAGTATGAAAACAAATGAGTTATCTCTGAGCACGCTTGTAAGTGCGGATTCTAAATGAGTTGCGTGTTTTTTGGATTTGCGCTTGATTCCTCCTGCCGGTTTTGTTGACCCTCTTTCAGTGTGCGATAAAACGTGGAAATTATATGCAAGCTGGGAGTGAGGGATTTTAGGGATTGGGTACGGCTGGGGGGCTATAACCCAGGATTCTCGTCCTCGCCTTACGGCGCGGACTTCATCCTCCCACCCCAACGAGCACAGATCGCTCGCCGGGGACCCCGGACCTGGGCTATCTTCGTGCGACCCCTCCGGGGTCTCCTTCCGCTGGCGCGGTTGGTTTTGACGTGTCCGAATGAGGGTGGTGGTTTCCCGGGTCTCAGAATCGAGACCCGGGGCATCCGGTTTTGTGGTTTGTGCCTGCATGCCTAGAACTGGAGCTTTACGCCGAACTGGATTTGGCGGGAGGTGGTGGAGGTGGCGGTGATTACGCCGGCTGTGGGGGAGATGCCGGAGGTGGCCGAGGTGTAGACGACTTCGTTGGGGGTGAGGAAGTTGGTGTGGTTGAGGACGTTGAAGAACTCGGCGCGGAATTGGAGCGTGTTGCGCTCGCTGAGGCGGGTGTTCTTCACCGCGGAGAGGTCGAGGTTGACGAGGCCGGGACCGATGAGCGAGTCGCGGCTGACGTTGCCGAAGGTTCCGGTGGCCGGAGTGGAGAAGGCGCTGGGGTTGAACCACTGGGCGGGGGTGTGGGGGTAGAGGTTGCCGGTGAAGGAGGTGTTCCAGTTGGGGCGGACGGGGTTGCGGGTGTCGCCGTTGCCGGTGGGGTTGTAGCCGAGCTGGGGGGTGAAGGGGAAGCCGGTTTGAACGGCGGCGATGGCCGAGGCGGTCCATCCAACGACGGCGAGGCGGGCTGGCTTTGAGGCGTGGGCTAGAAGCAAGTGGCCGGGGCCGAAGGGCAGCTCGTAGCTGGTGTTGATGGAGACGGAGTGGCGGAGATCGGTGGCTCCCGGAGCCCAGTCCCAGCGGGGCTGGAGGGGGAACTCGACGAAGGCGGGGGTGTTGCCGCTGACGGAGGTGTTCCAGGCCGAGCCGTCGTCGAGGTTTTTGGCCCAGGTGTAGTTGCCGCGGAGCTGGAATCCGTTGGCGAAGGAGCGGCGGAGATCGACGACCAGTGCGTTGTAGAGGCCAACGCCCTGGGAGACCCAGGAGGTGGAGTTGGCCAGGGCGGGGTTGGCGTTCGCGGCGCCTGCGGGATAGGAGTAGACGCCGGAGGCGGAGAGGGTGGGCACGGGCTCGTTCATGTCCTCGGAGAGGATCTGGTGGTAGCTGTGGGAGCCGACGTAGCCGACCGAGAGAGTGGTGTGGGGAGCGAGCTGCTGCTCGATGTGGAGGTTCCACTCAAGGACGGTGGGGGTGGCGATGTCGGGCTGGACGTTGGAGGGCGAGACCTTGGTTCCAGCGGGCGGGGCCACGCCGGGAGTGAACTGGAGCGTGGAGACGGCGACGTTGGAGAGGGCCTCGGCGGTGTTGAAGGGAGCGGTCTGGTCGAGGCGGTAATCGAGGGTGTCCAGGATGCCGCGATAGATGCCGAAGCCGCCGCGGATGGAGGTCTTGCCGTTGCCGAAGAGATCCCATGCGAAGCCGACGCGGGGATCGGGGAGGAACTTGGCGCGATTGGTAGTGAGCGCGGAGGAGCCGACGACGGGCGTGGTTTGGAGGACGCCGTTGACGATGGCGTAGTTGGAGGCGCGGCCCTGGGACTCGTTCCAGCCGTTGGTGGACTCGATGCGGAGGCCGGCGCGGATTTCGAGGCGGCGGAAGGGCTTCCAGGTATCTTCGATGAACTCGGCGGCCTCAAGCGAGCGCCAGCCAAGCTCGGTGGGCGCGGGAACGACGGTGAAGGTCTTTACGGTTCCCTGAAGGAAGGTCTGGAGGGTGCTGAAGGAGGCCTGGCCGTTTTGGTACTGGGCGAGCAGGTCGTTGGACTGGAGGCGCTGGAACCAGACGCCGGCCTCGATTTGATGGTGGCCGCGGGTGAAGAAGATGTGATCGTCGAGGGTGAAGAGGTTGCGGGCGGTGGTGTTGTTGGAGCCGACGTTGGTTCCGGCCTGGGTGATGGCGGAAGCGCCGTTGGAAGCAGTGGAGCCGCTGATGACGATGGTTCCGATGGGCTTGGAGGAGACCCATCCCGTGAGGCTGAGTCCGGGCGTGTAGCCGGTGAAGGCGAAGCTGGCGCGGGAGAAGCCGAAGCGGGCGGTGTTGAGCAGGTTGGGGCTGAAGACGTGCTGCTCCTGAATGCTGGCGACCTGCTCGCGGAGGCTCTCGTCGATGTAGCTGAGGGGGTTCTGGCTGGGGGTGTTGGCGGCGCTGTCGTCTACGGTGTAGACGGCGAAGAGAAGGTCCTTGCCGCCAAGGTTGTCGTCGAGCCGGGTGGTGCCGAAGTCCTCGCGGATGTGCTGCTTGGGGTGGTTGAAGGCTTCGGCTATGCCGGAGCCGATGTCGGGACCGTTAGCGGTGGGCCAGAGGGCGAGCAGGGGCTGCACGGCGGCGTTGACGCCTATGTTCTGGAGGACGCCGGAGGAGTTGGGCAGGAAGCCAAGCCGGGCCTGGGCATCGGGGACGAAGGTGACGGTGGAGAGGCCCCAGGCCTGGCGGAAGCCTTCGTAGTTGCCGAAGAGGAAGAGCTTGTCTGCGCGGATGGGGCCGCCGAGCGATCCGCCGAACTGGTTGCGCTGGAAGTTGGGGATTGCGCCCTGGTCAAAGTAGTTGCGGGCGTCGAGGTTGCTGTTGCGGAGGAACTCGAATGCGGTGGCATGGAGCTGGTTGGTGCCGGAGGTGGTGACGATGGAGACCTGCGCGCCGTCGCGCTTGCCGTAGGCCGCGCCGTAGGTGTCGCTGACGACGTTGAACTCGCGAACGGCGTCGACGCCGAGGAGCTGGCCGCTGGTGCCGCCGGGGGTGACGTTGATGAGCGATGCGCCGGTGTACTCGATGCCGTTGAGCAGGAAGAGATTGTCCTGGGGGCGGCGTCCGCTGACGGCAAACATGTTTCCGACCGAGGAGTTGGAGGTGCCGATGCCGCCGGAGCGCTCGCCGGTGTAGTTGACGGTGGCGGGGTTGAGGGTGAGCAGCTCGTCGTAGCTGCGGCCGTTGAGGGGCAGGTCCTTTACCTGGCGCTCCTCGATGAGGCCGGAGGTGGACTGGGTGGTGGTGTTGACGGTTTCGCTGGTGGAGTTGACCTCGACGACCTGCTGGACGGAGGCGACACCGAGGACGACGTCGAAGTTGAGCTTCTGGCCCTGGGCTAGCGAGATGCCGGAACGGGTGTTGGTCTCGAATCCTTCGAGCGAGACTTTTACGGTGTAGTGGCCGACGGGGATGGATGGGGCGTTGAAAAGGCCTTCGGGCGAGGTGGTGAGGGTGCGCGTTGCGCCGGTTTCAAGCTGACGGACTTCAACGGTTGCGCCGGAGATGACTGCGCCGGCGGAGTCGTGGACGGAGCCGGCGATGGTGCCGCCTACGATCTGGGCGTGGGCGGCGAGAGAGAAGAGCGAGAGGATGGCGATGAGCAACAGAGAGAATTGCTTGAGAGATTGCATGTGGGCCTCCAGAGAGTGTTGGAGCAGCCTGCTCCTCAGTGGGAGCGGCGGATGGAAACTTGGAAACTATGGGATTTGGCGGAAGAGGGAAAGCTATCGACAACAACAACAGGGGTTCCGCCGGGCGGCGGAGGGGAGCGGGCGGGATGTAGCGAAGGGCTTTAGCATCGGGCGATCCGGTTCACTGCTGAGTTGGCGTGAAGGCGGCCCGAAAATGAAAAGGCCGCGTGAGCAAGAGCTCTTGCACGCGGCCTGAGTGGAATGGGGCTGGAAGTCAGCTCACTCGCAAGACGGCCGCAGCGCGGAACAACACACGCAACAACAGGCCGAGATGGAGCGAATCACCATGAATTGAATATATCGAATCGGATGGATTGAGTCAACTTTGAGGATCGTTGTTGGAACCGGAGAACGGGGGCAAGTGGCGGGGCAAAGTTTGACCTTCGTTACGTTACGCATTACACTTGAGCATGATTCGAACGTTCCGCCACAAGGGACCGAAGCGCCTCTATGAGGAGGACGACCCTCGCGGCGTGACGGCAGAGCATCTGATCAAGCTGCGTAATATTCTGGCTCGACTGGATGCGGCCGGAGTCGTGGAGGATATGAATCTTCCGGGGTTCGCCCTGCACGCACTGAAGGGGGAGTTGCGTGGTTCGATGGCGGTAACAGTTCGCGCCAATTGGCGGGTTGTGTTTCGAGTTGAAGAGGGCGATGCGTTCGATGTCGATTATCTGGATTACCACTAAGGAGGTTTCCCCATGCCGATGAAGAATCCACCCCACCCGGGAAGCGTTGTATTGAGCGAGTGCATTGAGCCGCTTGGCCTGACGATCACGAGGGCGGCGCAGGCGCTGGGCGTCACGCGGACGACTCTGTCGGAGCTGGTCAACGGCAAGCGCGGCATCTCGCCGGAGATGGCGATACGGCTGTCGCAGGTATTTGGGGGCAGCGCGGAGAGCTGGATTACGCAGCAGGCGCAGTACGATCTTGCGCAGATACCGGCGGGGCGGATTCAGTTGAAGCGGCTGGCGGTGGCGTGAGGGGCATCGTACTCACGGGGTCCAAAACTGGGCTGGGACACCTGCCGCCCTATTCATGGGCGGTTCGAGGGTTGGGAACCCGTTCCGCCATCCGGTGGAATCTCAAACGGCTCGGAAACCGTTCTTACCGGACGACTTGCAGACTCGACACCCTGGTCGTAGCTCTTTAGCACGCTATTCGCTTCTTCCTCCGACGCGAAGTATTCGGCCGCAATCCGAAAGCTTCCCGAAAACTCCAAATCTCGCTTCTTACAGAGAGCCTCAATGGGATTCGTGATCCCGGATTCGATCAATTGAGAATCTCCTGAGTTCATTGAAATAACGTCCGGCGGGGGAACATCTGGGCATGGCGCGATGACGTGCCAGTCTTCAAGAGCTGTCTTCTGTTCCAACAGAACACCGAACAAAGCTGGCTGAAGCGACGGATCATCCTTCTTGGAAATGATCCTTTGCATCTTTCTGTAGTCGACACCTAGAAAATACACTGGATTCGCCGTTCCGTTGGTGATCCTAATTGAGAAATCGGCTTCATTCGCGCTGACTCGTCGAACTCGATCGACCACTACGGTGACTTCTCTTGTTTGCTTAACTGGCGGAAGTGGGGCAATGGGGTGAGCAGCAAACCATGTATAGACGGCAATGGCTATACCTACTAATGCAACGGCAGCGATGGAAGCGATTTTCATGACTGCCTTCGGACGCATTGTTGCCACCCAAACGCATTCTAACGCCGTTACGTTCCAAGCTAGTGCCCCGGGATCATGCCCCAGAGCATGACGAGGGTCATGCCGATGACGATGACGCTGGTGGCCCAGGCGATGACGTTCCAGAGGCCGGAGTTCTTGTGCTTGCCCATGAGGTCTTTGCGGTTGATGAGCAGGAGCATGAAGATGATGATGACCGGTAGCAGAGCGCCGTTAAGGACCTGGGAGAGAATGGCGACGTTGACGAGCTGATTCTCAGGCAGCAGCATGACGGTGATTGCGCCGCCGGCGATGAGCAGCGTGTAGAGCCAGTAGAAGAGGGGCGCTTCCTTGAAGCTCTTGTCGACGCCGGACTCAAAGCCCAGGCCTTCGCAGACGGTGTAGGCGGTAGAGAGGGGCAGGATGGAGGCGGCGAAGAGGGATGCGTTGAAGAGGCCGAAAGCGAAGAGGATGAAGGCGTAGTCGCCGGCCAGAGGGCGCATGGCCTCGGCGGCGTCCGCGGCTACCTGGATTGCGCCCATGCCGTGGGTGTAGAGAGTGGCGGCGCAGGCGACCACGATGAACCAGGCGATGAAGTCGGTGAAGAAGCAGCCGACGATTACGTCGAACCGCGAGGCCGAGTAATCCTTTTCGGGGATGCCCTTCTCGACCACCGAGGACTGGAGGTAGAACTGCATCCATGGGGCGATGGTGGTGCCGACGACACCGATGATCATGTAGACGTAGGACTTGTCGCGCCAGACCGAGTCCGGGGGCATGGTAACGGAGGCGCGCAGGGCCTCGTGCCAGTCGGGCTTGGCCAGGACGCCGGCAAAGACATAGGAAATGTAGACGAGCGAGGCGAGAAGGAAGATCTTCTCGGTGCTCTTGTAGTCTCCGCGCAGCACGAGGATCCAGACCAGAAAGGCGCAGATGGGGACGGAGATGTATTTGGCGACGTGGAACAGGTGCATGGAGCCGGCGATGCCGATGAACTCCGTGACCACGTTGGTGTAGTTCACGACGACCAGCAGCACCATCATGATGAAGGTGACGCGGAGTCCGAACTCCTCGCGGATGAGGTCGCTGAGGCCTTTGCCGGTGACGACGCCCATGCGGGCGCTCATCTCCTGCACGACGATCAGGGCGATGGTGATGGGGAGCAGCGACCAGAGCAGAGTATAGCCATACTGCGCGCCGGCCTGAGAGTAGGTGAAGATGCCGCCGGAATCGTTATCGACGTTAGCGGTGATGATGCCGGGGCCGAGGACGGCCATAAACAGCAGTATCCGGATTCGCCAGCGCTTCCACATCGTCGAGAGTTCCTTGGGGCTAAGGTGGGTTCATTGGTGGGGTTTCGGACGGCGGAAACGCTCCTCCCTGACCATAACAGGCGAGGGGCGAGGGCGCGAACCCCAGCAGCGGAACTGACATGGAGAACGGGGCGGAAAATTACCGGGATTTCATGAATTGGGGCTGGAAAGGCGCGCGATCCGGGTTCAGGCCGTGGCCGCGAGCTCCGTTTTGGTTTCGTCGGCGCAGAGGCTGAGGAGGCGCTCGACTACGTCTGCCGCGCCGTAGCTGGTCTGGCCCGGGCGTAGGAACGCGGAGACTGTGTTCAGGTCGTCGCCCACGGTGACCAGAGCAGGCTCCACTACCTGCTGCTTGCGTATCTGGGATAGGCCGATGTTGGCCAGCAGGGCGTTGCAGAGGCACTTGCGGCCGACGGTGTCTTCGATCTTGCCGCCCTTGGCGAGGTAATTATCGATTGGCTCGGCCGAGCAGCGGTAGCCGATCTTGTTCTCGCCGGTGGCGTAGGGCTCGCGGAGATAGCCGAGGTCGCAGACGCGGGTGCGGGCTTCGGAGACGTCGGGTTCGGAGTAAGTGCCCTCGATCCGCGCGACCTTGAAGGGAAATCCGGTGGGCGAGGCGAGAGGATCGGTGTAGACCTCGGTGGCGCCGGCCGCGGCCTGATCGAGCAACTGCTGCTTGAGATCCGGGCGCAAGCCTGACTCGCGGCTGAAAGCAAAAGCGGTGCCGACCTGAACGCCTGCCGCGCCCTGGTCGAGGGCATCGCGCAGCTTCTCGGGGCTTCCGTAGCCGCCAGCCAGCCAGAAAGGCACGCCGAGGGCGCGCAGTTCCGCAATGTTGGCCAGATCGCGCTCTCCGTAGATGGGCTCGCCGGAGGCCGTGAGCTGCATCTTGCCGCGGGGCGGAGCGTTGTGGCCGCCGGCGGTAGGGCCTTCAATGACTAGGCCGTCGACGCGTCCGCTGGCCCGGCGCAGCATGGTGGTGGCCAGGGTGTTGGAGGAGACGATGGCGAGAAACCTGGGCCGCTCAAGGACAGGCAAGGGGCCCTCGACGTAATCTGCCGGATTGAGGCGCATCATGGTGTCGAGCGCGGCGAACTGCTCCTGCGAGGCGCCGGTGACGGCAAGCCTGTACTCGGCCGGGTGCCCTGCGGCAAAGGCGTCAAGGACGCCGGGGATGTGCAGGGGAATGCCAGCGCCCATGAGGACGTAGCCCACGCCTGCGAGCATGGCTCCGTAGATCGAGGCCAGGTGAGGCATCTGCACTTTCTCGAGGAAGTTGATGCCTACCGGGTTCTTGTGGCCTTCGCGGGCGAGAAACACCTCAGAGAAGTTGCTGAGCATGCACAGCTCGACGATTTTGCGCGACTGGGTCTTCTGGTGCATGGGCAGCGACGGGTAGGGGGCGTCGGCGGGCTTGCCGCCGGGGACGAAGTACTCGCGCCAGATGCGGCGGGCTGCTTCCTGGAAGGGAAAGGCGTCAACGGCGCGGCGCATGTGGCCTTCCGGATCGCCATCGGCGAGGCGGCGGACGAACATGGCGTCAATTGCCGTACCCGAAACTACTCCGAGCTGGCCGAGTTTGGACACAGTCTGAGCCAAGCGCCAGTTGGAGACGCCCACGCCCATGCCGCCCTGGATGATTCGGGGAAACTTGTACACCTAATAATTGTTTCACAGTATTGACACACGGGTTGGAGATTCGGGATTTTATTTTGGGACGGGGCGATTGGGTACGGCCGCGGTTACGGCACGACGGAAGTCGCGCCCTTGCAAAGCGTGCGATGTGAAACGACCTTAGAGTCTTCATCCTGCGGCGTGCCTCGAAGATTCCGAGCTGACCTTGCGCTACGGCTGATTGGAAAACCGAGGACGCGCGGTTCCGCGAATGAAACAGCCGAATGGGCGGTGACTCGCCCGCTACGTCAGGTATTTGGGAGTGGGCCGGCTTGACGTGATTCGTGGTCGCCCCGGTCCCCGACTGCGAGGGACCGGTGGCACCCATTCGTTTTCTACCCCACTTTTCGCGGGTCGTACTGCCCCCGATATCCCCCCCCACCCATATCTCGGGTCGTGGCCCTTTGGAATCATTGGGTTACATATTCAAAAATCGACTAACTATCCCAGAATCATAAGGTTCCGTCGTTCTATCGCATTCCAAAGGACTTATGGGCCGGTTCCTGGCCTTTGCGGAGTATGTTTCCCGCGATATGGGATTCGGAGGGGGAGGGGGGGTCCCGGTCCGGGTACGGACCGGAGACATCCCTGACATTTTGAACCCGGGAATCTCCTACACCGATACTTTCAGTGTATTGAAATCGCGGAAATTATCTGCAATTTGGGGAAGGGATATTTTGGCGGCGGAAAGGCGGGTTGGGCGGTGTTGCGGGGAGGGTGGATTCAACGTCCCCGGTCCCCAAATGCAGAGACCGGGGGCAGCCTCAACTTGGCAAGATTCCTCATGAGAATGGGTCCCCCAGCCGTATGATTTCAGCACGATGGCCCCACCGAAAGAACAGCTCTATTGCTATGTTGACGAGACTGGCCAGGACGCCGCTGCCTTCGCCTTTGTCGTGGTCGCCGTCGTGAGCGCGGGCGTGCAGGACGACCTGCGCAGGGAATTGGAAGACATCGAACACCAGGCGGGCACCGGGAACCGCAAATGGCACAAGTCGCGCTCAGAGCGACGGCTGCGTTACCTGTCCCTGGTCCTAGAAAAGCAACTCCTCGCAGGACAGATCTTCTTCGGCACGTTCCGTAAGCCCACCCCTTATTTCTTCCCGTACGTTGAAACCATTGAACGCGCGATCCGCGCCAAGGCGCATGAGCCATACTCCGCAAGGGTATGTATCGACGGGATAGACCGGCAGAAGGCCGCCGAACTCACGAACGCCCTGCGCGACCGCGGCCTGACGCTCAACATGGTGCGGGGGAAGAAAGACGAGAGCGAACCGCTCATCCGGCTCGCGGATATGTGGGCAGGGTGCATCCGCGCCGCCCAGCTTGGGGGCAACTTGGAGAGTGACGCTCTCCAGCGCGCTCTTGCCGCCGGGCACCTGGTGAACATCAAGTCTTAGGGCAAAAAGAAAACCCCAATTGCTTGGGGTTCTGACTCTCAGCTATTCCCGTCTCCGGGACCAATCTCTGCCAATCGGGCAGGCCTTCGCTAAGATCGTGAATTCATAGTAGTCCGAGCCGGTTTCCCTGTCAACCATCGACAAGGAGGCCAGGCCGTGGCGTGAATTCTTGCCGCCCACTCCAGCTCGACTTCAACGACTCCTCGAACTCCGGTAGCGTAGTGGCTGAAGCTGCTCCATTGGTATTGCAGGTGCCCCGTTCAAGAGCGAAAGAACTCGATCACAGGAGTCCGGGCTGTGCCCCGTTCATCGCGTTCTGTGCGATGAGCGGGCGGGTAACCCATCTTCGCAATCATTTTACGGCCGGCTGCGACTTCGGATGTAGGTGATCTGTCCCTTCGGAGTTCTGGTTGGAAAAGCCGGGAAGCATGAACGATCACAGTTGCATACCGCCCGCTCATCGCACAGAACGCGATGAACGGGGCACAGCTTCCATACCGCCCGCTCATCGCAAAAGCGCGATGAACGGGGCACAGCTTCCATACCGCCCGCTCATCGCAAAAAGCGCGATGAACGGGGCACAGCTTCCATACCGCCCGCTCATCGCAAGAAGCGCGATGAACGGGGCACAGCTTCGTTACTGTCTCCGGACACTCTCTTGGATGTTGAGTGGGGTGCTTTCCAAGCGCACGCCTTCCGGCAACTGGTTTCCTCGCTGAAACGCCGTCCACTGCGATTCGATCTCGACGGTCCCTTTTACTCCGGTTGCGTAATGCCGGAAGCTTGACCACGGCCAGTCTTCGGGCTTTTCGACCAGCCCGCGCTTGACCGGATTGCGATGGATATAGCGGATCACTTCGGAGCGGGCCGCCTCGCCGTGGACGTTACTGTCGTAGTAGCGCTCCTGCCAGAAGCTCTCGCGCGGTCCTCGCAGCCGGCGCGAGGTCATCTGCTTCACGGCTTTGAGAAATTGCGCCAGCAGAATTTCCGGGGGCTCGTTGACCAGCAGGTGAACATGCTCGGGCATCAGGACGTAGGCGTAAACCCGCGCCCGATGGCGTGCGCGCGTCTGTTCGAGCACTGCCTCAACCGTCTCCCGGGCGGCAGGCGCTAGTAGCAACGGAAGACGGTGATAACAACTGAAGGTGATGAAGTGGAGCGACTCCGCTTGCTGGAACCGCTTCAGTCCGGTTGGCATGAACCTATAGTGCTCTATACCGCCCGCTCATCGCAAACGACGCGATGAACGGGGCACAGCTTCGTTACTCTCAGCTGACGGTTTCACGGATGTTGACCGGGCGTCTGCCGATCACAGCTCTCGACCGCCCGCTCATCGCAAAAAACGCGATGAACGGGGCACAGCTTCGTTACTGTCCGCGCACATCCTTTAGGATTTTGGCCAAGACACCTGTCTAGTTACGTGTTTTCAATGGCAGGGTGAGCTGCGCCTTACGAAGCAGGATGAAGAGACGACGTACGAAATTATGAGACGGCGTTAGAGCTTGTCGCGGAGGAAGCTGATGACGTGCTCGGCCTGGACTACGCCTACCATGCGGTTTTGCGCGTCTACGACGGGCAGGGCATGGAGGTTGTACTTGTCGAAGATCTCGGCGAGTTCGTTCTGGTGGAGGTCGGCGGGGCAGGAGAGGACGCGGGGCTCGGTGAGGACGCTGAGCCGGGTCTCGGGCTGGGCCATGACCAGGCGGGCAAGCGAGATGGCGCCCTTGAGCACGCGCTTTTCGTCGAGGATGTAGACCTCTGTGACGCTCTCCGGGTCGCCCTCAAAACTGCGCAGCGCCAGAACGGCCTGGGCCACGGTGGCATCGAGGCCGAGGTAGACGAAGTCGGTGGTCATGCAGCCGGCGGCGGAATCTTCGTCGAATTCGAGGAGTTCCTCGACCTCCTGGCGCTCCTCGGGCTCCATCTCCTCGAGGATGGCGTCGGACTGGGCCTCGGGCAGCTCGGCGAGCAGGTCGGCGGCAGCGCCGGGGTCCATCTCCTCGACGATGTCGGCGATGCGCTCGTCGTCGAGCTTTTCAAGCAGGGCCTTCTGGAGCCTGGGCTCGACCTCTTCGAGGGTCTCGGCGGCCACCTCTTCGTCGAGGGTGGCGAAGACGGCCTGGCGCTCGGCGGGGGCGAGATCCTCGAGGATGTCGGCGAGTTCGGAGGGGTGGAAGTCTGCCAGCCGCTCGTGCTCGATGCGGAGCTTGACGCGGCGCGCGGGGTCGAGTTCGATGACATCGACGAACTGCCAGGGGATGGCGTTTGCGGAGAGGCGGCGGGAGAGGGTATCGAGCCGCGACCGGGTGATGAGGCCCTTGAAGATGCGGCGGAAAGCGCCGCGCAGGCCGACCTCGACCTCTGCGACGCGGAGCAGGTGAGCGGCACCGTGGCCGAGCCACTCGAGGTCCACGTCGTTGACGCGGACGACCTTGCGGCCGTTGATGTCGATGATCTGGCGATCGATGAGGTCCTGCTGGAGGAAGAGGTAGCCTACATCGTCCTTGAGCGGAGTGAGAGGGACCTCGGCGCGCAGTTCGAGGGTACCGGCGGGGGTCTCCATCACATCCTGGGACGGAACCAGGGCGAGGCCATCGCGGGTTTTGAGCACCAGGCCGGCGACGCGCCCGCCTTCGGGGCCGGTGGTTACGGCGACGTCTTTGAGGCGGCCGCGGAGCTGGCCTTTGGCGTCGGTAACGGGCGTGCCGAGCAGCGCCGTGAGGCTGACCCGGGTTGTGGTGCGCGGCTTCATAGGATGAGTGTAATTCCTCGACGGAGGCGCAGCCTGCCGCGCATTTCTGCCCCTTGGCGCGCTTCCGGCGGACAAAGAGATTTAGAGCGTCTCAAATGCCTCAACCTCAACCAAGTTCCGTCCCTGGGATTTGGCCTTGTACATGGCGCTGTCGGCACGTCGCATTGCCTCTTCCCATCCGCCCAGGTTGGGCTCAAACTGAGCCACGCCGATACTGACAGTGAAACGAATCGCTCCGCTCGAATGGGGCACTTCAAGCTCCTCGATCATCCTCCGCAGCCGTTCAGCAGCCGCCCGCCCGGTATGGGCAAGCGTGTGGGGCATCAAAACGGTGAACTCCTCGCCTCCCGTGCGCGCCAGCAGATCCTGGTCGCGCAGAGCGCCCTGTACGGTGGTGACCAGCGCCTGCAGCACACGGTCCCCCGCAGCATGGCCAAATTTGTCGTTCAGGCGCTTGAAATGGTCGATATCGATCATGATGATGCACAGCGGAATTCCATGACGGATGCTGCGCGCGGTCTCCCGCAGCGCGGCCTCTTCAAGCGCTCTCCGGTTCATCGCGCCGGTGAGGGGATCGGTTCGCGCCTGCACCTCCAGCTCCCGGTTCAATTCCGCCACCAGAAACCAGATGTCGCACATCACCATGAAAGTGGCCAGGAACGCCATGGTGGCCAGCGAATAGAGCCAGAGGGGATCGGTATGGGCGCGGATGGTCTCCCACGGCCGCATATAGCGCACGTCGGTGAGGTAGGCCCTGTAACCGGCCACGAGGAAGTCCGCAACCAGAATCGCCGCCGCAAACCGGGAAGCCGCGATAAATGGTTCCCGGCCATTCTTCAGAAGAACCCAAACGGAAGCGCCACATACCGTAAGAAAGCAGACGTTTGTGACATTCCCACCATAGGGAATTCTGGCCAGAAACATCCCGGTGTACACGACCACCATGAGCCCCAGGGCGTACCAGGGCCATCGGCTGCGCATGGGCCGCCGCACCACGAACCAGCGCAGGCCCATGAACTGCAAGAAGAACGACACGACATATAGCTCGTTGGCCAGCATGGCGCTGAATAACAGCGGTGCTTTGCCCTCAAGCCCCTGCAGAACCAGCTTCGCGAGCCCCACAACGAGGCCGCCGGCCATCCAGCTCAGCCCCGTCACGCGCCGGTTGCGTATGACGAGCCCGCCAAGGCATACCGTAAACACGGTTACTGAGGCGACATTTGTGAAAAAGAATGTCCCGTAATCCATCATTGGCAGTCCTCAGATACGTTCGCTGGAGAACTAGTACGGAAGACCACTCTTTATAACACAATCCCGGCAGCACGGAACCACCATCGAAGGGGGATGGAGCCGCCTGTGCCTCGTGCTGCTTGACATACTCCGGTTCAGAACTTGAAACTGCCAGCAAGGATCAAGAATGGTCCATCCACGAACCGGACGATGTTTCGGGCCGGGTGGCACCCATCCCCGAACAAGGCGGCCCAGAAACCCGGTGAGCGCAACGAGTAAAGGGAAGCGCAGCTTTCGGTTCAACTCGACGATGGAGAGCGTCGCCGAGGCGGAGACCGCGGCCGAACAACTGGCCACGGAGTCCGGCCTCGGGGAAGACGACTGCTTCCACGTCACCATGGCCGTGCGCGAAGCCGTGGTGAATGCGATTCTGCACGGCAACGAGCTGGACCCGGCGAAGAAGATCGACGTGAGCCTGGAAAACACCGGGGACGCGCTGGTGTTTGTAATCGCGGATCAGGGCAGGGGACTTGATCCGGACAACCTGCCCGATCCATTGGCCCCTGAGAATCTGCTCCGCGGCTCGGGCCGCGGTATCTTCCTCATCCGATCGTTCATGGATGAGGTAAACTTTCGTCAACTGCATCCGGGGACTGAGTTGACGCTCATCAAGCGTCTGCCGCCGGAGAAAGATCCGACCGGGCGGCCCTGAAGGCGGCAAGTCGTACAGACCTTTAAGACGGCGCGTTCCGCAGGGTGGAGGAGGAATTTCCTTGGCCGGGCGTACGCGCCTAGTGCTATAACCGAAGTGTAGAAAGAAGGAGGATTTCCGTGGCACTTACGATTGCTTCCCGTGAGGTGGACGGGGTAACTGTTCTGGACCTGAGCGGCCGCATCACACTGGGCGAGGGCAGCGTGCAACTGCGCGACGCCGTCCGCGACCTGATTGCCAAGGGCCAGAAGAACATTTTGCTCAACCTGGGCGATGTGAACTACATCGACAGCTCCGGCCTTGGCGAGCTGGTGAGCGCCTACACGACGGCGAAGAACCAGGGCGCGGCCGTGAAGCTGCTGAGCCTGACCAAGAAGGTTCAGGACCTGCTGCAACTGACCAAGCTCTATACCGTGTTCGATATCTACGACGACGAGGCCGCCGGCATCGGTTCGTTCAAGTAACTCCGGCTTCCGCCGGGAAGGACGAAGGGCCATTCCGCTTGAGCGGAATGGCCCGTTCTGTCTGCGCGAATTGGAACTCTTAGAACTTGACCTGGGGAACGGTTCTGGCGGCTTCGCTGGCCTCAAAGTAGGCCGTGTTGGGGTGGAAGCCAGCGAGGTTGGCCCAGATGCTGTTGGGAAACTGCTCGACGAAGGTGTTGTAGTCCTTGAGGGCGTCGTTGTAGCGCTTGCGCGAGACGCTGATGCGGTTCTCCGTGCCGGAGAGCTCGTCCTGGAGGCGCATGAACTGGTCGCTGGAACGCAACTGCGGGTAGTTCTCCGTGAGCAACAGCAGGCGGCCGATTGCGCCGTCGAGCTGGTTATTGGCCTTGATTTTTGCGGCCGGCCCCTCGGCATTCAACATGCCGGCGCGGGCGTTGGCAATGTCGCCGAAGACGGTGCTCTCTTCCTTGGTGAAGCCCTTGACGGTCTCGACCAGGTTGGGGATGAGGTCGGCGCGGCGCTGCAACTGCACGTCGACGTCGGCCCAGGACGACTTGACGGTCTGGTCAAGCGCGACCATCTGGTGCTGCGCGCTGACGAAACTGCCAAAGACCATCAGGCCGGCCAGCACCAGAACCGCGACTATTCCGAGAACAACCCATAATGCTTTGCTCATTGCTTGTACCTTCCTCCGAACTTAGTTTAGTGAAGTTTCAGCTACCAGCTTCCGCCCGCGCCGCCGCCGCCAAAGCCGCCGCCGCCACCGCCGAAGCCGCTGAAGCCGCCGCCGCCGCTGCCAAATCCACCGCCGCCAAAGCCGCCGCCGCCCCATGGGCCGCGTCCGCCCCAGCCGCCAAAGAAGAGGCTGGCGCCGAACAGGATGCGGAAGAGCGAGCCGCCCGCAAAGAGAAGCAGAATTAGCAGGAGAAAGATCAGCTTGCCTATCTCTGATCCGCGGCGCTGGACCTGCGCAGGCGGTACGTCAGGAGCCGGGTTCTGGTCGAGGGTGATGTGGGCGTCGTCGGCGATGACCTGGGCGATCTGGCCCACGGCAAGGGTGATTGCGCCGTCGTAGTCGTTGGCGCGCAGGTCGGGAACCATGGAACGGCCGATGTCGCCGACCTTGCCGTCGGGCAGGATGCCCTCAAGGCCATAACCGGTTTCGATGCGGTACTTGTGGTCGCCGACGGCGACGAGGATGAGGGCAAAGCGGTTCTCGCCCTGGTGAGTCTTGTCGCCCATCTTCCAGTGGTCTTCCAACTGGTTGGCGTAGTCGGCGGAGTCGTCGCCGTTCATGGTCTGGACGGTGACGATGGCTACCTTGGCATGGGCGGCCTGATCGAGCTGGAGGCACAGGGCGTCGAGATGGGCCGTGGCCTCGGGCGAGAGGACGTGGGCGAAGTCCGAGACGTAATCGGTGGGCTGGGGCAGGTCTTTGACCGCCTGCGCCCGGGCGAGGGGCGAGAGCGCGGCAAGCGCTGCCAGGGCCAGAACCAGCGGGGAAGTCCTCAAAAACGAAGCGGCTTTCATGCCACTCCATTGTACGTGGATGGTGGGGGAAAGGTTCCGTGGGCAGCAGGTGGGGTGGGAAGGCTTGGGAAGGGGCGTCGGCGGGCAAGACCGGTGAGCCAATAAACTTGAATGCATGAGCAAATCCGTTCCCTGCCCTCCTATTGCGCCCCGGCACTTGACTGAGACCGTTGTCCACGGCGTTACACTCACCGACGACTACGCGTGGCTGCGCGAGAAAGAGAGCGCGGAGACGATCGCTTATCTCGAAGCGGAGAACGCTTACGCTGAGGCCAACATGGCGGGGCTCGAAGGGTTGCGGGGCGAGCTTTACGAGGAGATGCTGAGCCACATCAAGCAGACCGATGTTTCGGTTGCTTATCGCGATGGGGGTTACTGGTACTCGACGCGGACCGAGGAGGGGTTGCAGTATGCGATCCACTGCCGCAGGCGGGGGACTGCGGCGGGGCCGGACGGGGATGCGGCGGAAGAAGTATTTCTGGATGGGAACAAGCTGGCCGAGGGGCAGGCGTTTTTTGCGATCGGCGATGTGGACATTACCGACGATGGGCGGTGGCTCGCGTATACGACCGACACTACGGGCTTTCGGCAGTACACGCTGCATGTGAAGGATCTGTCTACGGGTGAGACGTTGGCGGGGGAGGTTGAGCGGGTTGGCTCGGTATGCTGGGCCGCGGATAATCGCACGCTGTTGTATACGGTTGAGGATGAGCAGCAGAAGCGGCAGTTCCAGCTGTGGCGGCATGAGCTTGGGGCGGAGCACGCGGCCGATGTGCTGGTGTATCAGGACGACGACGAGCGGTTCAACATCGGCGTGGGGCGGACGCGGGACGGGAAGTTCTTGCTGCTTGAGTCTGGGAGTCATACGACGACGGAGGTGCGGTTTCTGGCGGCGGACGATCCGGCGGGCGAATTTTCGGTTATCGAACCTCGCTCGGATGAGCATGAGTACTCGGTCGATCATCGCAATGGGCGGTGGTTTATTCGGACGAACGATCGGGGGCGGAACTTCCGGCTGGTGACTGCGCCGGTGGACGCGCCGGGGCGCGAGAACTGGACGGAGTTGATCGGGCATCGCGACGACGTGATGCTTGAGGATGCCGATCTGTTCGCGGAGTTCTTTGTGGCCTGTGAGCGGGAGGATGGGTTGCCGCGGCTGCGGGTGTGGAAGTTTACAGGCCCGGCGCCTGAGGCAGCGGTGGCGGGGGAGATTGCGTTTCCGGAGCCGGCCTACAGCGCGCATCCGCATGTGAACCGCATCTTTGAGACGACGGCGTTTCGGTATAGCTACCAGTCGCTGGTGTCGCCAGCGTCGGTGTATGAGTACGATGTGCGGACCGGGGCTTCTACGCTGCTCAAGCAGCAGGAGATTCCGGGGGGATTTGACCGGACGCTTTACGCCAGCGAGCGGATTCGCGCCACTGCGCCGGATGGGGTGGAGGTGCCGATCTCGATTGTCTACCGCAAGGACAAGCGGCAACCGGGACAGAACGCTGTGTATGTTTACGGCTACGGATCGTACGGGTATGCGCTCCCCGTCGCCTTCAGTTCGAACCGGCTGAGTTTGCTCGACAGGGGCGTGGTGCTGGCTTACGCGCACATCCGCGGGGGCGGCGACCTGGGCAAGCCGTGGCACGACGCGGGCAAGATGCTGGTGAAGCGGAATACGTTTACCGACTTTATTGCCTGCGTGGAGCACCTGACGGCTCACGGCTATGGCGACGGAAAGCGCGTGGCGATTGAGGGCGGGTCGGCTGGCGGGTTGCTAATGGGCGCGGTGACAAACATGCGGCCGGAGCTGTTCAGGGCAGTGATTTCGCATGTGCCGTTTGTGGACGTGATGAATACGATGCTGGACGCGACGCTGCCGCTTACCGTGCCGGAGTACGAGGAGTGGGGCGACCCGAATGACCCAGAGTATTTCAGGTACATGCTGAGCTACTCGCCTTATGAGAATTTGAAGGCGGGTGCGTATCCGGCGATGTTAGTGAAGACCAGCCTGCACGACAGCCAGGTGATGTACTGGGAGCCGGCGAAGTATGTGGCGAAGTTGCGGACGCTGAAGACGGACGCCCACCCGCTGCTGCTGGTGACGAATATGAAGGCGGGACACGGCGGGGCTAGCGGACGGTACGACTACCTGAAGGAGATTGCGCTGGACTATGCGTTTCTGCTGCGGGAGTTGGGGATCGTGTGACAAAATGACTCCCATACTCCATGAAGGAAAGGGACTCCATGCGCGGATTTCGAATGGCTGGACTGCTATTACTGGTAGCTCTGATGACTAGTTGGGGAAACGCGCAGGACGAGGGCGCGGCAGCACAGAGCCAGCCTGCAACCCCTCGATCGCCTCATTCGACAAAGGCCGATCTTCAGGTACCGATATGTCCGCTGAACTTCGACGACAGTCTGGCAACGGACGGTATTGCGTCGAGTTCGCACAAGGAAGGCATCGCGCCTCCCAAACCCCTCAAATGGGCTGAGGCAGAGATGTCGGACGAGGTGCGGCGGACTTTCGATAATCAACGGCCCTACGAGTTCATGGTCGTGGTGAGCGCTGTTGTTGGAGTGGATGGAGAGCCTGGGAACCTTTGCTTGAAAGAGTCCTCAGGCTATGGACTGGACGCCAACGCAGCCAAAGCGGTTGAGAAATACCGCTTCACTCCGGCGATGAAGGATGGCCAGCCCGTGCCGTGGCGCTTGGTTGTCAAGGTCCTATTCAGTAGCAACTAAGGCTGGCCAAGCGCGGCCAGCGTGGCTTCCAGGCTGGCGATGTTTTCTACGTTGAGCGACTTCAGCTCGGCGTCGAACTGCTTGAGCAGGCCGCAGAGGACCTTGCCGGGGCCTACTTCCACGTAGACATCGGGGCCGGTGGACTTGAGGGCTTGCTCGCAGTCGATCCACCGGACAGCTCCTGTGACCTGGCGGGTGAGGGCGTCTTTGGCCGCTTCCGCCGTGGTGACGATGGAGCCGCTTACGTTGGTGGCTACGGGAATCCTGGGCTCGTGGAGCGAGAGAGCGGCGAGGACGCGGGCGACTTCTTCCTGAGCGGGCTGCATGAGCGCGCAATGGAAGGGCGCGCTTACGGGCAGCGGCACGGCGCGGCGAGCGCCTTTGGCCTTGCACAGTTCCGAGGCCTTTTCGACAGCGGCGGCTGCGCCCGAGATAACGACCTGGCCCGAGGAGTTGATGTTGGCGGCTTCGACGACGAGGCCGGTCTCGCGGGCGGCCTCTTCGCAGGCTTCGGCCACCTTGGCGGCATCGAGTTGGAGGATGGCGGCCATTGCGCCCTGGCCGGGAGGCACGGCGATCTGCATGGCGCGTCCGCGGGCCTTGACGGAGCGGACACCGTCTGCAAACGAAAGCGTGCCGGCGACGACGTGCGCGGACCACTCGCCGAGCGAGTGGCCGGCGGCGATGGAGGGGGAGATGCCGTGTTCGGCGAGGACGCGGGCGACGGCAACGCTGACGGTCATGATGGCCGGCTGGGTGTTTTCCGTGAGGCGGAGCTGGTCTTCAGGGCCTTCAAAGCAGAGTTTTGAGAGCGGGAAGCCGAGGGCTGCGTCGGCCTCGTCGAAGGTCTGCTGGGCTACGGGATACTTCTCGGCAAGCTCGCGGCCCATGCCTACGGCCTGCGAACCCTGCCCCGGAAAGAGGAATGCTATTTTCTGGGTCATGTCATTGGAAATTGTAGCGGATGAGGCGGGTGTTGGGTGATGGGTGCTGAGTGTTGGGTGCTAGGTGCTAGGTGCTGGGTGCTGGGTGCTGGATGCTGGATGCTGAGTGTTGAGTGCTAGGTGCTAGGTGCTAGGTGCTGGGTGCTGGGTGCTGGATGCTGGATGCTGAGTGTTGGGTGCTAGGTGCTAGGTGTTGGGTGTTAGGTGTTGGGTGCTAGATGCTGGGACGACACAAAATAACAACCACCGGATCACTCAACACTCAACACTCAGCACTCAGCACTCAGCACTTGTATTTATCAGTTCCAGCGTTTGGGGTCGTTGTGGTCGTCGTGGATGACCTTGCCCTGGCCGTCGAAGCGGACGGTGCGGCCGTGCTGCTTCATGTAGACTTCGAACTTTTTGGCGGCGCGGCGGCGCTTGCTGCGGTAGTAGCGGTTGCGCAGGCCGTACCACCACTCGCTGAGGGCAAAGCCCATGCCCTTGCGTGGAGCGCGGCGGACGAAGAGCAGGCCGGCGATGGCTCCGCCGAGCTGGGCGAAGGCGTAGAGGCGCTGGGGGCCGAAGAGCATGGCGATGGCGACCAGGCCGTAGATGATGGCAAGATAGCGGGCCTTTATGCCGATGACGAACATGAGCAGGAACTGGGTGTCTCCGTAGAGCAGGCCGATGGCGGCGAGAAGACCGAAGATACCGCCGAAGCAGCCGTAGAGGGGAACGGCGGCGAGGGCGATGTGGAGCGTGCCGGCGACGAGGAAGATTACGAGAGCCGCAGCGGCGGTGCCGAGGACGGAGACGATGTAGAGCGACCATATCCAACTGGCGTGGTGGCTGCTCTCAAGAAATCCGGCGAGGAACCAGAGGGAGAGCAGCTCAAAAAGGGTGCCGGTGATGCCGGAGTGGACGAGGCTGTAGGTAAGCGGCTGCCAGAGAAGGCCGTGGAGAAATGCGGAGGGTTCGAAGGCGAGCAGGGCGGCGAGCGAGTTTCCGGTTCCGGGCGAGGCCATTCCGGCCAGCAGCAGCAGGAAGTAGGCACACAGGTTAATGAGCACCAGTTGGCGGGTTGCGCCGCTGAAGCCGGGGAAGGCAAACGGACTGGAGCCAAATCTCCGCATGATACTGAACAGGGTATACGCTGGGGTACGGCGGTGTCATGGCCGGGGGACACGGATGGAGCCGCGGTCCGGGGCGGGTCTTGACCTCGGGGGCGTTTGTCCCTAAAACTATAGCGGGACCGGAGTGAGTGGCTCCGTGAACTGCCGCCCGCAAGAGCGGAGTTGTACACTAAGCAATCATCTTTGATTCAGCCTTTCTTTTGGAGGAGGAAGTGACCATGCCCAGCTGCCCTGAATGCGAGAATATGCTCGATTTTGAGGTGGACGAGGTGGAGGAAGGCGACGTTGTCGCCTGCGATGAGTGTGGAACCGAGTTCGAAGTGGTTGGAGTTGAGCCGCTCGAATTGACCCGGGTCGATGACGATCTGGACGACGACGAGGATTTTGACGAAGACGAGGAGGAAGAGTGAAAGCTCGCGTAATTTGGTTCGCGGCGTGTTCGGCGCTTCTGTTGGGAATGGCCGTTGGAGGCTATCGCGGCATGAGCGGGGGCGCAGCCGTGGCCCAAAATCTGGGAGTTCGCACGGTTTCCGGCGCCGTGCTGGGAGCTGACTCGCAGCCTGTTGTGGGCGCTACGGTCTATCTCGAAAGCCAGAAAACGAAGTCGATTCGCAGTTTTACCACCGTTGCCAAAGGCCATTACCAGTTTGCACAGGTGAAGAAGACCGAGGACTTCGATCTGTGGGCTGAGAAGGACGGCAAGAAGAGCCCTGTGAAGACGGTGAGCTCCTGGGATGCACGCACGGAGTTTATTGCCGACCTGAAGCTGAAGTAGGCAGGGACCAAGGGACCTAGGGAACAAGGGACCGCGAAAACGGCCGCTCGATTGAGCGGCCGTTTTCCTTTGCGCGGCGACTTGTCCCCTTGGTCCTTCGGTCCCTTGGTCCCTTGGTCCCTGCCCAAAATTATCCGGCTAGTTTCTTTGTTACCAGCTCATTGAGCAGCGCCGGATTGGCCTGGCCTTTGGAGGCCTTCATGACCTGGCCGACGAAGAATCCGGCGAGGGTGGTTTTGCCGGCGCGGTACTGCTCGACCTGCTTGGGGTTGGCGGCGATGACTTCGTCGACCATTTTTTCAATGGCCGAGGAGTCGGTGATCTGCTCGGGCTTCTCACGGTCGTAGACTGGCGCGAAATCTTCGCGTGTTTCAAAGCAAATGTCGAAGAGCTGCTTGAGCTGTTTGGAGCTGATCTTGCCTTCGTCGAGCAGATCGGCGGCCTGGACGATGCCGGCCATGGAGATGGGCGACTGGTCTGGCTCGAGATCGAGGGCCTTGAGGCGTCCGGCTACCTCGCTGAGCAGCAGGTTGGCGACGCGGCGGGGGTTGCGTGCGGTTTTGGCGGCGGCCTCAAAGCGGTCGGCAAACTCGCGGGAGGCGGTGAGGGTGCGGGCGTCCTGCTCGCTGATCTCGTACTCGGCGATCATGCGTTTGCGGCGGGACTCGGGGAGTTCGGGGAGCGATTTGGCGGCCTCGGCTAGGAGCGCAGGCGATACGATCAATGGCGGCAGGTCGGGCTCGGGGAAGTAGCGGTAGTCGTGGGCCTGCTCCTTTGATCTCATTGAATAGGTCCGGCCCTCGTTGGCGTTCCAGAGGCGGGTTTCCTGGAGAACTTTGCCGCCGGACTCGATGAGTTCGATCTGGCGCTCGATTTCGTACTCAAGGGCGGCGCGGACGAACTTGAAGCTGTTGACGTTTTTGACTTCGGCCTTGGTGCCGAATTCCTTTTGACCCTTTGGACGGACGCTGACGTTGGCGTCGCAGCGCAGCGAGCCTTCTTCCATGTTGCAGTCGGAGACGCCGGCGTAGAGCAGGTTTTCGCGCAGGCGGGTGAGGTACTCGAAGGCCTCGTCGGGAGTGCGGATGTCGGGCTCGCTGACGATCTCGGCCAGCGGGGTTCCGCAGCGGTTGAGGTCGAGGTAGGAGCGGGTGGCGGAGTCAGAAAATCCGTCGTGGATGCTCTTGCCGGCGTCTTCTTCCATGTGCAGGCGGGTGATGCCGATGCGCCTGGTGCCGCCGCCGGCGGCGGGCACGTCGATCCATCCGTGCTCGGCGATGGGCTTGTCGAACTGGGAGATCTGATAGCCCTTGGGCAGGTCGGGGTAGAAGTAGTTTTTGCGGGCGAAGATGGAGCGCTCGCGGACCTGGCAGTTGATGGCGAGCGAGGCCTTGACGGCGAACTCGACGGCCTTCGAGTTGAGCACGGGCAGCGCGCCGGGCAGCCCGATGCAGACCGGGCAGATGTTGGTGTTGGGCTCGGAACCGAAGTGGTTGGCGCATCCGCAGAAGATCTTGGTTGCGGTGAGCAACTGGACGTGGACTTCGAGGCCGATGACGGGCTCGTACTTGGCCATTACATCGGGAGAGATTGCGGCGCTTGCCATGGTTCGATTTTATCGCGGCGGAGATTGGGGCTGGGGCCACCGCTGTAATCCAGGGCAGATCATGCCATGGGAACAGAGGCGTCGGCGGGATTGAGCAGACTAATGCTCCGAATCCCGCAAGCTTTGGTCAGCAGAATACCTGCCCCGGGGATTGGGACCTTACCGCCCTCTGAATCCACCCAGGATGCGTCCGCGAGGTATATCGAGGCATCTTCAGCAGCGTCAGAGTAATAGTGCAGCAAGCCAATCACGCTTCTGCCATCCGCCAATTCGACCTGAAGTGGCTGGGCCTTGATTGCTTCAGTTTCGAATACATCGTTCCAAATGGAGTTGCGAGTTGTTCGCTCCGTCAGATTGAGCCACTGAAAGAGACGATTGAAGTCAAAGCGAATGTAGACAATGGCAAGCAGCGAAAATACGGCTGTGACGATACCCAGCCATACCAGTTGAGATGGCTCCCATACGACGGTCGTCTCAGCCTTTCCGGCAGGGTCGGGTTGGATATGAAATGGGAGCTTCCCGTGGTTGAGTGGCATATAGCAAACGTAGACGACGAAGCTAAAGACGATTGCTTCAATCACACGTTCGAGATCGGACTGCGCTCGGCGAGTTGCCAGTGCTTGTACAACATACGCAGCCGAGAATCCCGGCAGCAGAATCAGGAGTATCTGGAGGGCAAGCAGCGTTCCAGGCATCGCGCCTCGTCTTCAGTTATCTTTCCCTGTTCGATGTTTGCGTTGATTGCGCAGGTACTTGCGCTGGAGGCAGAGGGATCTTGACCGGCTCGGGCAGCCTTACGGTATGGCCCTTGGGCAACGGCTTGACGCCGTCGGTAGTTCGTACGCGCGCTACATATCGCGAACTTCCCCGTGGCAGGACGTATCCCATAATTATCTCCTCAGATTCATTATGGCCTCAATTGAGGCCAGAGAGCAAACAAGAAATCTACATTCAAACACACTCAAGGCCATTCCCACTTTAGACCATGGTTTCAAATCCGTCTAAGACACAACGACTCCATGTTTTTTCGATTGTCGCTGGTACCCAACGGGCTTAGCGTCGGTGGCATGGCAATTCTATCCGTCGATCTTGCGTGGCTCCGCTGGTCCGATATCGGGGCCGTGATTATGAATCGCGCCGAGGGCGAGGCTGGGCAGGGGGCGATCGATTGCGAGATCGTCCGGCTGGATCCGCCCGGGCTCTTCGACGATCCGGTGCTCGACCGGGGACCGGTGAACGCGAGCGTGCTGGCCGGGCGGCTGAATCATCTGTGCAATGTGCGCGGGATTCGGCTTCTGGTGCTGGACGGTCCGCAGGCGTGGAAGTCGAAGCAGAATGGACTGAAACATGCGCGACTGAGCGAGCGGGAGCTGAACACGGCGGCCAAAACCGGGCTGCCGGGATTGGTGAAGCCGCTTTCGTATCGGCCCAGCGCGGAGTTCTGCATCGATGTTTACGATGCGCTGGCGTGGCGGAACTGGCGGCGTCTGGACTCGCCGGAGACGGCGAGCGCGCCAACGGGGCGGCTGCTGGTGGAGAGCGCTCCGCAGGCGGCCTGGAAGGCGCTGGGACTGAAGCCGCTGAAGGCAAAGCGCAGGACGGATGTGAGCGACCTTGCCGAGGCTTACGGGGCTCTGAACCAGTTGTATACGATTCGCTGCGACCGGGCGCCGAACCACGACCAACTGCAGGCGATTGTGGGCGGGCTGGCGGGGCTGGCGATTGAGGCGCGGGAGCAGGATGGGCTGCGCCTGGTGGGCTCGCCGCCGCGGCGCGAGGACGGGGACTGGCGCGAGGGGTATATTGCGCTGCCGGTGCCGCCGAGGGAGACGCCTGCGCCGGAGCCGGCATTTCCGATGCACTGAGGGAAGACGCTCAGGAAGATAAAAAGCAGAGAGGCCGCCCGCGGGCGGCCTCTCTGCTTTTGATGCGTACGAGCGGGCTCAGGCCTGCGGAACAGCTACTGCGGCAGGCGCCGGCGGCGGGGCCGCGGGTTTGGGCTTGGGGGCTTCCTGCTTCTTGGCCGGCGCGATGATGGCGTGCAGGATGGTGCCTTCCATGCGGGGCATGAACTCGACGATGCCGGCATCGCCGATGTCCTGGATGAGGCGGTTGATGATCTTGTAGCCGAGCTCGCGATGGGCCATCTGGCGGCCGCGGAAGCGGAGACTGGCCTTCACCTTGTCGCCCTCGGTGAGGAAGCGAACGGCCTGGTTCTTCTTGGTCTGGTAGTCGTGCTCGTCGACGGTGACGGAGAACTTGACTTCCTTGATGACGATGACCTTCTGCTTCTTGCGGGCGGCGCGTTCGCTCTTTTCCTTCTCGTAGAGGAAGCGGCCGTAGTCCTGAATGCGGCAGACGGGGGGCACGGCATTGGGTGAGACCTCGACGAGGTCCAAGCCCCGCTCGCGCGCGATGCGCAGCGCCTCGAAGGGCACCAGGATGCCCATTTGCTCGCCATTTTCGTCGATTACACGGACTTCGCGGGCGCGAATCCGGTCGTTGATGCGGATGAAGTTCTTTGCTGCACGCTTATCGAATGCGATGGTACTCCTCCATAAACGCCGTCATGCAATGCCGGCAGAGTAGCTAGACCCGCGGTGCGCATAACAGGCGCACCCTGAGTATAGCATTGGTTCGGTATCTGAAATAAAGGGTTTAGGCGGCCACGACGGCCAGAAGTTCCCTTTCGGCATTGAGCGCTACGACTTGCACCCGGATAAGTTTGTTGGCTTCAAAGCTACCTTGGAGCGCGACGGGCAGAAAGTTCTCGGTGAGCGCGGCGGAGCGGCCAACGGCGACCATTCCCGGCGGTGTGTGCAGGGTGATGGCTTCGAGTTCGCGGCCAATGAAGCGGGTGCGGTGGGCGAGGAGCTTTTCGGCGGCGAGGGCGCGGAGGGCGGCAAGGCGCTCCTCGACGACCTGGGGCCTGACGGGGGCTGCCTGGTGCGACGCCCAGGCCGGCGTGCCGGGGCGCGGGGAAAACGGGAAGAGGTGCAGGTAGCCGAAGGGCAACGCGCGCACCATGGTCAGCGTTTCTTCAAACTCGGCGTCGGACTCGGCGGGGAAGCCGACCATGACGTCCGCGCCGAGGGTCAGGTCTTCTCCGGCGGCATCGATCAGCTTCTGGACCTTTTCGGCGTAGTGCCAGGGGCGGTAGCGGCGGTGCATGCGGCGGAGGACGGCGTCGGAGCCCGATTGCAGCGGCAGGTGGGCGTGGCGAGCGATCCTTGTACCTCCGTATTCGCGCATCAGGCCGATCAGGTCGTCGTCCCAGTCCATGGGCTCGATGGAACTGAGGCGGAGGCGGGGCAGGGGGGCCTGCTCGACGATGAAGCGAACCAGGGTGGCGAGGCGGGCGAGTTGGGGCAGGTCGATACCCCAGCGATCAAGACCCCATCGGCCGAGGTTGATGCCGGAGAGGACGAGCTCGTTGCCGCCGGCGGCTACGAAACCTTCGACCTGGCGGAGAACGCTTGCGGCGGGCAGGCTGCGGGAGTTGCCCCTGGTCATGGGGATGACGCAGAAGGAGCAGCGGTTGCCGCAGCCTTCCTGAATCTTGAGGTTGGGCCGGGTCTGGACGCCAGGGACGACCTGGGACTCCTCAAGGAACGAGTGGGCGAAGCTGTCGCCGGCCCAGATGGGGGCGGATGCCGAGGCGAGCAGCGCCGAGGCCGGGATGATGTTTGCGGCGGGCGCGGCGGGAGAGTTGTTCGCTGTAAGGCCGAGGACGATCTGGGGAGCCAGGGCCTTGTGGCTGTTGCCGACTACTGCCGCCACACCGGCCATGGCGGCGAGTTCCTGAGGCGCACGCTGGGCGTAGCAGCCGGTGACGACGATCTTTGCCTCGGGGTTGGCGCGATGGGTTCTGCGGATGAAGGCCCGGGCGGCGCGGTCGGCTTCGGCGGTTACGCTGCATGTATTCACGACCACCACATTGGCGTCGCGGGGGGTCTTCTCGGGCATTCCGGCAGAGCGCAGGCGATCTGCGACCGCCTCGCCGTCGGCGCGCGCCGCGCGGCAGCCGAAGTTCTCGATGTGGAAACCGCCCATAGTGCCAGTGTAAGGGCCGATTGCGCCGGTGGCGCGGTTCGCCGTACCGGGATGGTGGAAGGGGCAATTAGTGGTCATACCACCGTTCGATATAATGGGGCTAGTCCGGGTGCGCGAGTCAGATTCCCTGTTTGCCCGCGGCTCACGGTACTGCTTGCCATTCATGTCAACCTCCGCCGCCAGTGTCGATGCCGTGCCCCGCGCAGTGAAGCGCGGCAGTACGCTGCACCTTATCAGTTTTGCGGTGTTCATTTTTACGGTCTATCTTTCGATTGGGCTGCCGCTGGCGGTGCTGCCTCCGTTTGTTCACTTGAGGATGGGGTTGAGCACCACGATCGCCGGTCTTGTGATCAGTTTGCAGTACATTGCAACCCTGGTGAGCCGGCCCTGGGCTGGGCGGATCTCCGATCACTACGGCGCGCGGATCTCGGTGCTGTGGGGGCTGGGAGCCGTGACGTTGAGCGGGCTGCTGTTGATCTGCGCGGCCCTGCTTCATGATCTTCACTGGATCAGTTTTTGCCTTCTCATCCTGAGCCGGCTGGCGATTGGAACCGGCGAGAGCCTTGGGTCCACCGGCTCCACGCTGTGGGGGATTACGTCGGCGGGCCCGGAGAACACGGCGCGCGTGATCGGTTGGGCGGGGATCAGCACCTACAGCGGCGTGGGAATCGGCGCGCCGCTGGGCGTGATTCTCGACCAGCAGTGGGGGCTTGGCGCTATCGGCTCGCTCACGGTGCTGGTGTCGGTGGTGGCCTTTGCGTACGCCTGGAGCAAGGGAGACGTGCCGATTGTGCACGGCGAGCATCTGCCGTTTACCAGCGTTCTGGGCCGCGTGGCTCCGCATGGAATGGCGCTGGCGCTGGGGCAGGTGGCCTACAGCGTGCTGGCGACTTTTGTCACGCTCTTTTATGCCAGCCGCCACTGGAACGGGGCCGCGCTTTGCCTTACAGCATTCGGCGCGGCGTTTATCTTTTCGCGGGTGGCGTTTATCCGGCTGATCAACGTGTACGGAGGATTCCGGATCGCGAGGATCACGCTGTTGGTGGAAGCCGTTGGCGCGCTTTTGCTGTGGCTCTCGACGACGCAGGCCATGGCGCTGGCCGGCGCCACGATCCTGGGTTTTGGATTCTCGCTGGTGTTTCCGTCGATCGGGGTTGAGGCCGTGAAACGGGTTCCGGAGTTCAACCGGGGCACGGCGCTGGGCGTCTACACGGCGTTTGCGGATGTGTCGTTCTTCATGGTGGGCCCGGTGGCCGGAGCGCTGATCGGGCTGTGCGGGTATCCGAGCATCTTTCTGTTCTCGCTGGGGAGCGTTCTGGCGGCGCTGGGGATTGTGGTGGTGCTGGGGCGGGCGGCGGGGCGGGGTACCGATGCAAGTGTATGTAGATAAAGGTGTTAAATGGACTTGTCGAATTTGAGGCGTTATTTTACAAGTGTATGATAATAAAGAAGTTGTTGATCGTTATTTTATAAGTGTTGCAAAATAAAGGAGTTAGTAGTTGGCTTGTTTTGGGGTGTCTGGTACTGGGTACGTCTTCCTTCTGATGAGTTCGGTTGTGGATTGATCCGCTGATTTAAGAGTACGGGGTTGTGCGTAAAGATCGGCAAATGGAGCGGGCCTGAAATCAGCGGGTTGGGGGCGGCGGAGTTGACTCATGGGTTGGGTGGCCTCCCACTCATCCACGATGAAGCTGTGGATGAATGGGGCACAACGGGGGTCCTGGGTATCATGACCGGGCCACCTGCCACACAGTTTTGTGGTTGGTTGAGAAGAGGCAGGTTGGCGAGAGTTACTGCTGGAGGACCACCTGCTGGCCTTCCTTTAGGCCGCTCGTGATCTCGGTGACCGAGCCGTTTGAGAGGCCAACTGTTACCGGCACCTTGCGCTTGCCTTCCTTCTGGGTCTTGTCGGGGATTTCTACGGAGGCGTTCTTCTGGGCGTCGTAGAGGACCGCGTTCTCAGGCACGGTGAGGACGCCCTTATGCTCGTCGAGGAGGATCTCGGCGTTGGCGGTCATGTTGGCCTTGAGCTCGCCGCCCGTATTCGAGATGGAGACCCGGACTTCGAAGGTGGTGACGTTGTCTTTTTCGACGCCCATGGGGGCGATCTTGGTGACCTTGCCGTTGAAGACGCGGTCGCGGAAGCTCTCGACCTTGATGCGGGCCTGTTGGCCGAGATAGACGTGGGCGATGTCGGCCTCATCGACCTTGCCCTGGACGTAGACCTCAGTGGTGTCGCCTACGGTCATGACCAGCGTGGCGGTTGAGCCGAGCACGAGGATGGAGCTGACGGCGTCGCCCTTCTCCACATCGCGGGAGAGGATCTCCCCGTCCATGGGCGCGAGGATGGTTGTGTAGTTGAGCTGCTCTTCAAGCTGCTTGAGGGAGGCTTGGCTCTGCGCCACCTGGGCGCGGGCCTGCTTGAGTTTGGCGGTATCGACGCCGATCTGGGCCTTGGACGAGTCCCGCTTGGTGAGCGCGGCGAGATAGTCGCGGTTGGCGTCGTCGAGGGCCTGGCGGCTGACGATTCCCTGCCTCTGCATTTCGGTGGCGCGGTCGAGGGTAGCCTTGTACATGGGCAGGTCGGGGGCGGCGGCGTTGACCTTGTCCTGCTCAATGGCGGCCTCGAGGGTGGAGACGTTGGCCTCGGCGGAGGCAAGCTGGGCGCGCTGCGCGGAGACCTGGGCCTCGATCTCTTCGCGGTCGAGTTCGGCCAGGGGCTGGCCCTTCTTTACCTTGTCGTTTATGTCAACGAAGAGCTTTTCGACGATTCCGGAGGCTTTGCTTTTGACTTCGACCTTGGTGATGGGCTGAATCTTTCCGGTGGCGACGACGGAGCGGGCGACGTCGCCTTTGGCGACCTTGGCCAGCTTGTTGGGATCGATCGAGGTTCCCTTGACCAGATGCGAGATCCAGAGCCCGGCGATCAGAAGCACGAATACTGCTCCAATCGTCAGCCAGATCCAGAATTTCCTGCTTTTGCGTGCTGCCGCCACAAAGCCCCCTTGTCTTAGGGGCGCTCTCGATATGGCAGAGCGCCCGTGCACCATCATGCTCAGTCCCTGTTACGCAACGCGCAGGCGGATGGTTCCTTGAAAAAGGGAACTATCGAACAGCGCATCGCGTACATCCTGTTGACGGGCCGCGCTTGCGGCAGACCACGTATGCAGAATCTCTCCGACACTCTCGGGCAAGTCTTCCGCGCCATGATGGCCAACAAGCTGCGGACGTTTCTGACCATGTTTGGAATCGCGTGGGGAGTGGGATCGCTGCTGGTGCTGGTTGGGCTGGGCGAGGGGTTCCGGTCCGGACAGCATCGGCAGCTAGCTACCTACGGCAACGACCTGGTAATGATGTGGAACGGGACGATCCCGGCTATTGCAAACCAGCATACGGGGATGCGCCCCTACGAACTGACTCCGGGCGACGAAGAGGCCGTTCGCGCGCTGGCCGAGGTCCGCGACGTGACGGGCTATCTCTATCGCAACGATCTCTACGAGGTGAGCGCGTACGCGAATTCGTCTGGCGGAGTCTTCGGAGTTGAGTCAAATTTTCCCCAGGTTCGCTTTGTCTCGCTGGCCGAGGGGCGATTCGTCAATGAACAAGATATCGCCGAGCGGAGGCGGGTGACGGTGCTGGGATCGAAGGCGGCAGCGCTGCTCTTTCCCGGCCGGCCCATGCTGGGCGAGACCATCACGATCAACGATGTTGCGTTCACGGTGATCGGCCGCATGAACCCGATAAACCGCGGCAACAACGACGCCGACAACCAGCGGATGTACATTCCGCGCTCGATCATGATGGAGCAGTTTCCGATGAAGGGCGAGAACCTTGCCCAGAATGCGCTCTACTCGGTGCAGTACCAACCCGCCACCAAGGGCGATGCGGCGGCGGCAAAGGCCGCCGTGCACCGGGTTATCGCGGCGCGCCACAACTTCGATCCCGCGCTCAAGGACGCCTTCAACGAGTGGGACACGATCGAGGAAGAGCACATGATCGGCGCGATCTTCAACGCCATGGATGTGTTTCTAGGCGGCGTGGGAATTGTGACGCTGGGCCTGGGCGCGGTAGGGATTATCAACATCATGCTGGTCTCGGTTACCGAGCGGACTTCAGAGATCGGATTGCTGAAGGCCATCGGCGCGACGCGGCGGGCGGTTCTGGCACAGTTTTTCTGGGAGGGGCTGCTGCTGACCTTGATCAGCGGGGTGATTGGCATTGCGGTCTCAGGGGTGTTTATGTGGATGCTTCAGGCGACGCTGACCGGCAAGGTGCCGGGGTTCGACCCGCCGCGAATCGTGCCGTGGTCGGCCGCCGTGGCGGTGGGAGCGCTGGTCGTCTGCGGCGTTACAGCCGGTTTGTATCCGGCCAACCGCGCCGCGCAACTGGATCCGATTGAAGCACTGCGCCGGGAGTAGGCGGGTTGAGTGTTGAGGTTTCCCACCCATCGCGCAAGAAGCGCGCGATGGATGGGGCACACATTTTTTGGTGATTGGCGGAGAAGTAGACGGGTTGAGTGTTGAGGTTTCCCACCCATCGCGCAAGGAGCGCGCGATGGATGGGGCACACATTTTTTGGTGATTGGCTGAGATACGGAACGAGGAGTTGGGCGATGCTAAAAGACATCCTGAAGCAGGCCTGGGATGCGATGGTTTACAACCGCCGCCGCACCGCCATCACGCTGGTGGGAATGGCCTGGGGCATCGCGACCGTGGTCCTGTTGCTGGCTTATGGGGCGGGCTTCAGCCGGGCGATTGAGAACATCTTCGCGCAGTGGGGAACGAACCTCATTGGCTGCTTCCCGGGGCGCACGAGCGAGCAGGCGGGCGGCGACAAGGCCGGCGTGAAGGTTCGCTTTACGCTCGACGATGTGGATCGCATTGAGAGCAGCGTGCCGGGCATCGTGCACCTCTCGCCCTGGAACACCAAGGAAGTCTCGGTGCAGAACGACCTGCACTCCTACAACTGGGGAGTTTCGGGCGTACGGCCGGTGTTTCAGGATATTCAGAAGCTGGATGTGGACCAGGGACGGTTCTTCAACGGGGCCGAGGACCAGCAGCGGGCCCACGTCTGCGTGATTGGATCGGAAGCCAAGACCTTGCTGTTTTCCGGCGGGTGGGCCGTCGGCGAGACGATCCGTCTGAATGGGGTGATCTTTACCATCGTTGGCGTGCTGACGCCGAAGATGCAGGAGGGCGACGACGACCGCAACCGGATCATCTACGTGCCCTTCAACACCATGAGCGACCTCGCCAGCACGCAATACCTCGACGGCATCTGGTTCAACTACCTGGGCGACCACGAGCTGGTGGAAAAGAGCCTTCGCGAGACGATGGCTGCCGCGCATCACTTCAGGCCGTCGGATCACAACGCGCTGAACGTGGCCAACCTGATGTCGCAACTGGCCCAGTTCCACATGCTTTCGGTGGCGCTGGAGGTGCTGCTTTCGCTGGTAGGGGCCCTGACCCTGGGCATCGCCGGCGTCGGGCTGATGAACATTATGCTGGTGGCCGTGCAGCAGAGGACCCGGGAGATCGGCATCGAGAAGGCTCTCGGCGCGCAGCGGCGGCACATCCTGACGCAGTTCCTGGCCGAAGCGCTGGCCATTACCGGCGTGGGCGGCGTGCTGGGGATCGGGCTGGCCTATCTGATCTCGGCGATGGTGGGGCGCATTACCTTCTATAGCGCGCTGGCCAAGAACGCCACGGACGCCGACATCCAACTGCTCATTTCTCCGGGTTCTGTGGTGATCGCTACCGTCATCCTGGCTGTCACCGGGCTGATCAGCGGGATGATCCCGGCGATCCGGGCAGCGAATCTCGACCCCATCGAGGCGCTGCGCTACGAATAGCGCCGATGAACTGGACCGCCATCCGCCGCGGGTGGCAAGTGGCCGGTGTTTTCGGGGCGCAGGAACCTATCAATCCCTCCCAAATTCGCAATTCGGGCTGCTACCATGATCCTTGACCAGGCCCATGCGACCACACCTTGCTACACTTCTTGACGACTTTCGCCGCCACGGCCGTGAGATCGCCGTTGTCCATCATCAGGGCAACAGGCGGCGCGTAACGACCTATGCCCAACTGGCGCAATTGGCCGCCCGCTTTGCGGCGCTGCTGGAACAAAAGGGGATAGGGCCCGGGGACCGGGTTGTGATCCGGGGCGAAAACTCGGCGGAGTGGCTGGCGGCCTTCCACGGCTGCATGATGCTGGGAGTGGTCTCCGTACCGCTCGACGGGGCCGGCAGCGCGGAGTTTGCCAATCGGGTGACAGCAGATGTGAAGGCAAAGCTTGCGGTGGGCGATGCCGTGCTGCTGGACGAACTCGATGGTGCGATTCCCCGGCTGGCGTTTGAGGACTGGGCTGCGTTGTTGCCCGTCAATGAAGCCTTACCGGTTCAGGGACTCTCGCTTGAGACGCCGCTTGAGATTCTGTTTACATCGGGCACGACCGGCGATCCCAAGGGCGTGGTGATTACGCACGGCAACGTGCTTGCCAGTGTGGAACCGATCGAGGAGGCCTCGCAAAAGTACCTGCGCTACGAGCGGATCATTCACCCGCTGCGGATTCTGCATACGCTGCCGCTAAGCCACGTTTACGGGCAGACGATGGGGTTGTGGATTCCGCAGATCTACCGCGCCGAACTGCACTTTGAGAGCCGGCTGGCTGCGCCGCGGCTGATCGAGCTGATCCGGCGGGAGCGAATCAGCGTGCTGGCGGCGGTGCCGCGGGTGCTGGCGCTGCTGAAGACCGAACTGGAGCTGAGGCACCCGGGCCTGTCCGACGAAATTGCCGCGGCGGGTGAACTGGGGCCGTGGCGGCGGTGGTGGCGATTCCGGAAGATTCACCGCAAGTTTGGCCTGAAGTTCTGGGCCTTTGTCTCCGGCGGCGGCGCGCTTCCGCGGCCACTGGAGCAGTTCTGGAACGGGTTGGGGTTCGTGCTGGTGCAGGGCTACGGGATGACGGAAACTACCGCGCTCATCACGCTCAACCATCCTTTTCACGTGGCGAAGGGAACGATCGGCAAGCCGCTGGCCGGGCGCGAGGTGAAGCTGGGCGCGGACGGCGAGGTGCTGGTGCGTGGCGCGATGATCTCGCGATCGGTTTGGTCCGGCGGCAGGATGCGCGCACGTGAAGGTGAGTGGCTTTCGACGGGCGATGTCGCGGCTAACACCGAGACCGGCGAGCTGAAGTTTCTGGGCCGCAAGAGCGAAGTGATTGTCACTGCCAACGGGCTGAACCTGCATCCGGAAGACATCGAGTCCGTGATTGAGGAGCAGCCCGGAGTGGCGGCCTGCGCGGTGGTGGCGATGGAGACAGCCGCCGGGCCCGAACCTTATGCGGTGCTGGCAACGCGGGGCGCCGGAGACAACGCGGCCGAGGCGATCGAGCGCGCCAATGCGCGGCTGGCCGAGTTCCAGCGCATCCGGCGGTGGACGTTGTATCCGGAGCCGGACCTGCCTCGCACCTCGACGGGCAAGGTGAAGCGCAGAGAAGTTGCCGCCTGGCTGAATCACTTGCAGCGGGCAAGCGTTGCCGGCGACGCTCGCGCGGCCTTTGGAGCGCACTCGGACTGGCTGCTGGCGCTGATTGCGGAGATCAGCGGCGAGCGAGCGCCGGGAGTGGGCGACGAGTTGCGGCTGAGCGAAGACCTGCAACTGGACAGCCTGGGCCGGGTGCAACTGGCAGCCGCGATTGAGCAGCGGCTGGGCATCGTCTCCGCAAGCGGACTGCTCGATGGCGTGGAGACGCTGGGGCAGTTGCGCAAGCTGGTGGCGGGCGAGGCCGATGAGGCTGAGTTCCCTGCCGCTCCTTCTTCGGTTGGGCTTCAGAGAACAGAGGCCGGAGAGCATGCAGCAGCGCCGGTCCGATTTAACTTCCCGAAGTGGCCCTGGTCCGCTCCGGTTCGCTGGATTCGCGTGGCATTCATCGAGGCTGTGATGCGGCCGCTGGTCTGGCTCCTTGGCGCGCCTCGTGTGGAGCGAGCGGGGAATCTTGAAACGAGCGAGCCTATTCTCATCGTCGCCAATCACGTCTCTGCTTACGACGGTCCGCTGCTTCAGTACGCGCTGCCCGGGCCGATTCGCCGCGCGGTGGCGGCGGCCATGTCGGCCGAGATGCTGGATGACTTGCGGCGCTGGCGCAATCCCGAGAAGCCCGGGCGTGACAGCTTCTACCTGTGGGGCAAGCCTGCCTACTACTTGCTGACCGCGCTGTTCAATGTGTTTCCGCTGCCACGCAGGCGGGATTTCCAGGCGAGCTTTACACATGCCGGCAGGGCGCTCGATCGCGGCTACAACGTGCTGATCTTTCCCGAGGGAACGCGCTCGGCCGATGGGAAGCTGGCGCGCTTCCGCCCCGGCATCGGCGTTCTCGTCAAGCAGAGTCATGCGGCGGTTTTGCCGGTGGGACTGCGCGGACTGGGCGAGATCAAGAGCGGCGACCGCGGCTGGTTCCGCTCGGGCGAGATCGAGGTGCGGGTGGGCGAGCTGATTCGCTTTGCGCCACAGGCAACCGAGGCCGAGATCGCGGCACGGCTGCAAGAGGAAGTGGCGCGGCTGATTGGGGAGTAGAGGCCGCCTTATCGTCGAGCCTGTTGAACCAGGAGAGGCACTGCTTTGCTCCCTTGTTCGCCGTGGCTGAAAGCAGTAGGATGGTAGCTCGCTCGATTGACGAGGCTGGCCATGTCTAACCACCTTACCAACGCGGAACTTGAGCAACTCCTCGAAGAGGCGCGGCGTGTGGCCGAACATGCCTACGCGCCTTACTCGGGGTTTCGAGTGGGTGCGGCGCTGAAGCTGTCGAATGGCGAGGTTGTGACCGGAACCAACGTTGAGAACGTGAGCTACGGGCTGACGATCTGCGCCGAGCGCTCTGCGCTGGTGAGCGCGGTGAGCAAGTTCGGGCCCGGAGTTCGCGTGGAAGCAGTGGCCGTGGCCAATTTGAACAACGCCGCCAGCCCGCCATGTGGAGCGTGCCGGCAGGTGCTGGCTGAGTTTGTGAGTGAAGAGACGCCTGTAATCTTTCCCTCCGCCGGCGGCTATCGCACCATGCTCTTCCGCGACGTGCTGCCGCTGGCTTTTGAGATGAAGCTGAAACGGGACTAACGGAATGAGGCTCTCCGCGGCCCAATCGGATGGCAGTGTCTCTTTGGCGCTCCTATGTTCTCGTTGCTTCGATCATCGCTTTATTTGAGTGATGAAATTCACAGCTCCAAGGATCAACCCCTGCGCATTTGCCGGTGAGGCAAACGGGACATAATTGGGGTCGGGATTTCCGAACAAGTGCGTAGTCCTTGCTTCCGATCCAACGACGAGGAAGCTCAATCGAAGTATCGGATTGCCATGCTCGTCAACGTCGCTCTTGATAAATCCGCCGAGCGATTTGGGCTGGATAAATTGAAAGTCGATCGCGGGTGCTCCGCGAACAGTGGTGTCTAAGGAAACGGCGCGCATCGCGCTAAACGGCTCGGTGAACTTTTGCAGCTTACACCCTGGAGTTGCCGAAGGCGGCGTATACGTAATCCCAGCCTTGTCAATTGTCAGCGTGACTTCATGAACCATCGGGTGCGGGAAGTTGTGCACATGCATTAAGGGAATCGTTACTGCTTCACCCGCAGCAACAGCCCGCCCAGCAGCCGCCACAAAATCCGGGCCATCGCCAAGACGCCAGTATGCCTCGGCGGCGATACGGAGAGCCTGGGCTTGAAGAGGATCGATCGCCAATATCCGTCGGGTCGTTTCAGTAGCGCCCCTGAAGTCGCTTGCGGCGAACTTTTGATTGGCTGTCGAGAGCAGCGCATTTACGAAGTCGGGATCGACCGCCAACTTAACCGACTCAGCATGGTGTTCTCCGGCGGCAACCTGGAAGGTGCGCGACTGGGACACATAGCCTTCCTGCGAGGCGGTCAAAGTATAACTGCCGGGCTGACATTTCAAGTCCGTGCCGGCACCGTCGAATGTTTGGGGGCCTGTAACATGGATCGCTGCTGCCGGCTGGGAAGAGATAGTAAGGTACCCCCCCATCCAATCCAGCGGCAAAGCCACCTGCTTCACTTCATTACTGGCGAGGGCAATATCGAGATGGCGCTCCTTGAATCCTTCCTTACGCACAACGATGTCATGGCGGCCCTCGGGTAGATCGGCAAGGAGGATGAGTCCCGCATTGCCGACGGTACCGGCCTCCTTACCGTCCAGCAGGATCAGGGCGTTGACCTCGGTCTGCAGACGAATGCCACCGGCACGCACCTGTTCGCGCAAAGCAGCGAGTGTTTGCGGGCCGGCCTTTTTTGCAGCATAATCTTCGGCCATTTTGTGGGTCAGGACAAAACTGACCCCCCGCGATCGAATCTGGGAAGCGACCAGATCGTCAGGTGCCTGGCTTTTGATCAATTGGTCGACCTGGGACTGCGTCAGCTTGGACTTCTGCGCGCTGGCCGCAGAGGCAGCGGCCAGCAGCAGGAGCGCGCAAACCACAACAAAAAGGAGATTGATTCTTGGCTTCATGGCATCTCCCTTCATTGCCCCAGGATTTTCCTGGTTTGTTCAATCTGGTTCTTGAGCGTGGTGGCGGCGGAGTTCGAGGGGTCGATCTTGAGAACCGCGTCGCACTCATTGATGGCGTCTTGATACTGCGTCTGCCGGAAGAGGGCGCGCGCACGATCCAGATGACTTGCGACCTCCTGCTGGTGGGCCTGGGCCTCCTGCCGCGCCGCCTCGGCTTCGCTCATAAGGTCGAAGCGGAACTCGCGGCGGGAAACGATGTCAATGTTTGCCGTGACGGTGCGATAGCCTTCGTGCGATATGGAGAACTGATGATTTCCCCGGTCAACCTGAGGGATCAGGAGCAAGCCGTTCTCACCCGTGACTCCCATATCCTTGCCATCCACAGCGACGTGCGAGGAAGCCGGGGCAGTGGAGACCGTGACTGGATAGTTCAGGAGAGCAAGTTTTACAGATACCGGGTGTGATCCCTCAAACCCACCGATGGCGAGCGACTGCGTCGATGGCTGATAACCGAAGGAGGTAATCTCCAGAGAATGCATCTGGCGGGTCACATGTTCCAGAGAGAACTCCCCGCTCTGCGGGTCACTGACACCGGCATACTGTTTATCGATCAGGATGGTCGCCCCCGGGGGGACAGTATTGACTTCCAGCTTCACGCCATTTCCGTAGTGGAAGAGGATGAAGGCAAGCAGGAGCAGGACCGCGAACCCAGCACCGATCGACCATCCCAGAGCCGCGCTAACCCCCTCCTTGGGTTGCGGATCGACCGGGGGCAGGGCGATCTGCTCGATGGGAATGTCGTAGATGGCGCTCTGCACAAGGCGGTTCAGCAATGCGGCAGCCTGTTCAACCTGGGCACGGTCAACCGACTCGTTCTCAATAAAACTGCGCTTGAAAGCAATGCCCTCTACACCCCGGGAGTCCACGGCGAAGACGGCGCGTTTGGATGCGTAGTAAAGAATCACCGCTATGGCGCAGGCCGCCAGCCAGCCAAACACGGCAAATAGCTCGGTGCCCATGATTTTGTCAGTAGATTCCCAAACGGCCTCGGATTTGGAGCCGAGAGCATGGGCCAGCGTAGGGAGAATCGTTAGCAGAGTCCAGAGCGCATTCAACGCAAAGAACACCGCCAGAAAAAGGGCCAACAGCGATCTCTGATAGCCGCAGACGGTAGCTTTAACCTTCCTCAGCGGCACGGCGATAAGCTTCATCCCGGCCAGGCTGCCCTGACGGATGATGAGTTCTTTTCTAGTGACGGTCAATTCGACACGGTTTGACATCCCCAGTTTGGTGAGCAGCCACGCCACCAAACCCTTGATACGGCCCTTGATGCAAATTGCTGGATCCTGGGCGGCCGTAGGGTCGATAAAGAAGCTTTCAAGCACCAGGCGCGCGGAAGGTACATATATCATGCGCGAACCACGTACAGCAGCCAGCGTGAGCAATGCAGCTATGACCAGGGTCGGAACAAACACAACACCAGACGCAAAGGCACCAAGGAGGGCTCCCATTCAATTCACCTCTTTCATGAAAGGTTATGGATTGCGGCAGAATTGTAACATGATAATGGGATAAATGCACCGGACCGAGATACGGTACCCGCCCGATTGCGCTATCCTTTTCACTTAGCGATAGGATTTCCGATGACGACCGATTCTACCCCCGCTCCCCTCCACCTGATCGATGTGATTCGCAAGAAACGCGATGGGGAGACCCTCGATGCCAGGGAGATTGCACTCGTGGTTGAGAGCGCCGCATCGGCCGAGCCGCCGCTCGACCAACTGGCGGCGTGGCTGATGGCTGCGCGGCTGCGGGGACTGTCTGTCGATGAAGCCCGCGCGCTGACACTGGCCATGCGCGACTCCGGGGTGCGCTTCTCGCCGGCGCGGCTGGGCAAGAAGGCCGTCGATAAACACTCGACCGGGGGCGTGGGCGACAAGACGAGTTTTCTGGTTGCTCCGCTGGCAGCGGCCTGCGGCGTGGCGGTGCCGATGATCAGCGGGCGCGCGCTGGGCCACACCGGCGGGACGCTGGATAAGCTGGAGTCGATTCCGGGCTATCGCACGGCGCTCTCGCTGCCGGAGTTCGAGCAGGTGCTGATGAAGTGCGGCTGTTCGATCATTGGGCAGACGGACCAGTTAGCGCCCGCCGATCGGCTGCTCTATGCGCTGCGCGACCGGACGGGGACGGTGGAGAGTCCGGGGCTGATCTGCGGGTCGATATTGAGCAAGAAACTGGCGGCGGGGCTCGATGCGCTGGTGATCGACGTGAAGACGGGGTCGGGCGCGTTTTTGCCGAAGTACGAAGACACGGAGTTTTTGGCGGCGCTGCTGGTGGCTACGGCGGAGTCGGCGGGGACGCGGACCGTGGCGCTGCTAACGGATATGGGACAGCCGTTGGGCGTGGCGGCGGGTAACTGGATTGAACTGATGGAGTGCATGGAGATCTTTCGCGGTGAGCGGCGCAAGGAGATCGAAGACGTGCGCGAGTTGTCGCTGCGGCTGGCTGGATGGATGATTCATCTGGGCGGGCAGGCGGAGTCGGCGGAGGCTGGTTATGCGCGCGCGGATAAGGCGCTGGTTGATGGCTCCGCCTTGCGCGTATTCCTCGATATGGTGAGCGCGCACGGCGGCGATGCGAGTGTGTTTGAGAATCCGGCGGCGCATCACAGGCCCGGAGCGACCAGAGTCGTTGAGGCGTGGGAGAGCGGCTATGTTGCCGAGATGGATACGACGGGGCTAGGCTGGGCGGTGCAGCGCACCGGCGCGGGCCGCGAGAAGGCCGGGGAAAAGGTCGATCCGAACGCGGGTATCGTCTTTCATGCACGGCGCGGCGCGCGGATCGAGAAGGGCCAGCCATTTGCGACGCTCTATGCGACGACGGCGGCGCAGCTCGACGAGCCGGAAGCCTTTCTCAAACGGGCAGTCGTCTTCTCCGAGGCTCCGCCCCGCGCAGCGGTGCCGCTGGTGAGCCGCATTTTTGACCGCGAAAATGCAGAGTTGTATCTGCGCGAAATAGCGCTTTCCGCTTCTCGGCTCTAACTGCCAGGGGTTGCGCAGCAGCTTGTTGAAGAGTCAATTGAAGGCGACGATCTGGCTTTGAATTCCCTCGGGGGCTCACGCCCCGGCCCATTTTGGAGAGATTGACGTACGGGCCGAAGCCCGTACCCTTCAAAGCGCCATCCGAACCAAGTTTACTTCTATACACTGGCGCGCGCCGCTCACTGTACACTGACCACTGACCACCGATCCCTGTTTTTGAGGAGGCACCGCTTTGGGTCGATTCACCGGAGTTCTGGGCATCATCGCAGTTCTACTGGCCGCCTATCTTGGCTCAACCAACCGCAGGCAGGTTCGCTGGCGCACGATTCTTTGGGGCATCGGATTGCAGTTCGGGTTTGCGTTCATCGTGCTGCGCTCGGACGTTGGCTCGCGGTTCATGTCGTGGGCCGGCGGCGTGGTTACGACTATGCTTTCGGCCACCTTCGCCGGCACCTCGATGGTGTTTGGTGAGTTGGGCATACCCGGCTCGGGCGCATTCGGCAAGCTGATTGCGCCGACGTCCGGCGCTATCTTTGCCTTCCAGGTGCTGCCGACGATCATCTTCATCTCGGCTTTCTTCGCGGTGCTGTATCACTTTGGCGTGATGCAGATCATTATTCGCGGCATGGCCTGGCTGATGCTGAAGACCATGCGCATCTCGGGCGCCGAGAGCATGAACGTGGCGGCGTCGATCTTCATGGGGCAGACCGAAGCACCGCTGACGATTCGGCCGTTCCTGGCCAAGGCCACGCGCAGCGAGCTGATGACGATTATGACCAGCGGCATGGCGCATGTGTCGGGCGGCATCATGGCCATGTACATTGCGCAGGGCGTCGAGGCGCGTCATCTGCTTTCGGCCGTCATTATGACCTCGCCCGGAACGATTCTGCTGGCCAAGATGCTGGTGCCTGAGACAGAAGTTCCCGCGACCGAGGGCAAGGTCGTCATCCCCGAGAACGAGGAGCACAAGGACGAGAACCTGGTCGGCGCGATTGCGCGCGGCACCATCGACGGCGGCAGGCTGGCGATGAATGTTGGCATCATGCTGATTAGCTTTCTGGCGCTGGTGGCGCTGCTCAACATGGTGCTGGGGTGGGTTCACGGCGGCGTGCACTGGTTCCCGGCGACGCTGGGCGAGATTCTGGGCCTGGTGGGCGCGCCAGTGGCGTGGCTGATCGGCGTGCCGTGGCACGACTGCATGGCCATCGGCAACCTGCTGGGCACGCGCATGGCGCTGAACGAGGTGGTGGCTTACATCGGCCTAGGCGCGCAGAAGGCCGTGCTTTCGCCGCGGGCGTTTACGATTGGCACGTTTGCGCTGTGCGGGTTTGCGAACCTGGGCTCGATCGGGATGCAGATCGGGGGCATCGGCGCGCTGGTGCCCGAGCGGCGTAACGATCTTGCGAAGCTGGGCGTGCGGGCGATGCTGGCCGGGACCATGGCGAATTTGATCTCGGCTTCGATTGCCGGAATCTTTCTGGGGTAGCGGCCTTGTGAATCCTCCATCGCCTGCCAGGCGGTTGAGGATTCACAGCAGATGCCGGCCGGGAAGCATCCGCTGGTGGAGAATGCGCACGATGCGAATCCCGGACCGCGTCGGGCGGAAGAACACAACGTGTTTGCCGTGCTCCATCCGTTTAAGCCCGGGATGTAACTGATCGCACGCGCGGCCCAATCCGGGCGTCTTGGCAAGGCGGCTGAAACACTCCGCGAATCCGTCCAAGTACGCTTCGGCTTGTGCGGTTCCCCAGGAATCAGCGGTGTAATCGAGGATGGCCGCGAGGTCGGCCTCGGCCAGTTTCGAGAACGTGCATGCCCTCACCCTTCCAGAACTCCGGTGGCTTCGGCGCGGCGGTGCAGCCGCAGACGCATTCGCGCAATCGCGTCGCCTCTGGCTATGCCGCTGGCAACGCCGGCCCGAATCGCCTGCTTGAGAGCGGCGATTTTGGCGGCGTCTTCGCGTTCATCTTTTTCCAGGGCGCGAAGCCCCGCGCGAACGACTTCGCTGGCGTTGGCATAATTGCCGCTTTCAATCCGCATCGCAACGAAGCTGTCCATCTCCGGGGTCAGATTGATATTGCGGGTGGGCATGCTCTCTCTCCATTCAGATCGATAGTAGGCGAATTGGCAAAAATTGGCAACATTTCTCCACCCAATCTACGGGTAGTCCCGATTCAATCCGGGACCGCCCGCATCAGCCTCCGGCGGATATAATTCAGGCGAGCAACCATGACCACCATCGAACTCGATAAGCCCATTCGCGCCCAGTCCATCGCCTCCATCCGACGCTACTTTGAGGAGAATTTCTCTGAGCCTATCGGGGAGCTGCCGGCGGGGCTGCTGCTTAATTTCTTTCTTGAAGAGATTGGGCCGGCTGTCTACAACCAGGCCATCGGCGATGCGCAGGCGCGCATGACGGCGCGTGTGGCCGATATGAGCGGCGAGCTTTATGCCAATGAGTTTCAGTACTGGGCGAAGGTTGACGCCAAGCGCAAGAGCAGGCGCTAGTGTGTCGTCCTAATGGTTCGCTTAGGAACAACCGCAGATCCTTCGACTTCGCATGTAGCGTGGCCGTGCACGGCCACGCTACATGCTGCGCTCAGGATGACAGCGTTTATACAGCACACTTCGGACTGGCAATAGCAGCGGTTCATGCTACAGTCCGCGGGTGGAGCCGTGAGCTTCTACTGGCAGCTTTTCGGCTACGCTTTTGGCTTGCGAGAACAACGTCAGATAGTCGGGGCCGCCGGCTTTGGAGTCTGTGCCGCTCATGTTGAATCCGCCAAAGGGATGCGCGCCTACCATTGCGCCCGTGCACTTGCGGTTGAAGTACAAGTTGCCGACGTGAAACTCATCGCGGGCGCGGTTGAGCTTTTCGCGGCTGGAAGTGTAGACGGCGCCGGTGAGGCCGTACTGGGTGTTGTTGGCGACGGCGAGGCCTTCATCAAAGCTGTTTACCTTGATGATGGCGAGCACCGGGCCGAAGATTTCTTCCTGAGAAATGACCGCATCGGGCGCGATGTCGGAGAAGACCGTTGGCTCAAGATAGAAACCGCCTTCGATCTGGGGGGCGTCGCCGCCGGCGATGAGGCGGCCTTCTTTTTTGCCGATCTCGATGTAGCGCAGCATGGAGTCCAGCGCGGCCTTGTTGATGACTGGGCCGAGGTTGGCGTTCTCAATCGGGTTGCCGATGGTGAGCCTGGCGACGCGCTCGCGGACGCGCTCTACGAATACGTCATAGAGCGGGGCCTCGATGATGGCGCGCGAACAGGCCGAGCACTTTTGTCCGCTGAAGCCGAAGGCCGAGGCTACTACACCGTCGGCGGCCGCTTCGAGATCGGCGTCGGCCGAGACCAGGATCGAATCTTTGCCGCCCATCTCAAGAATGGTGCGCTTGATCCATATCTGGCCGGGCTGGGTCTTGGCGGCGCGCTCGTGAATCTCAAGGCCTACGGCCTTCGACCCGGTGAAGGAGATGAAGCGGGTCCGCGGGTGCTCGACGATGGCGTTGCCGAAGGTGGGGCCTGAGCCGGGGCAGAGGTTGACGACGCCATCGGGGAGGCCGGCCTCTTCGAGCACTTCCATGTACTTTGCGGCAAGTGTGGGGGCGTCGCTCGAAGGTTTGAGGATGACTGTGTTGCCGCAGACGATGGCCGCGGCGGTCATGCCGGCCATGATTGCGAAGGGGAAGTTCCACGGGGGAATCACCGCGCCGACGCCGAGCGGGACGTAGAGGAGTTCATTGCGCTCGCCGGGGTACTGGATCGGCGTGGTGGCGCGGCTGAGGCGCAGGGCCTCGCGGGCGTAGAACTCGAGAAAGTCGATGGTCTCGCCTACGTCGGCGTCGGCCTCGGCCCAGTTCTTGCCGACTTCATAGGTGAGCCATGCGCAGAACTCGAACTTGCGGCGGCGGATGATCTCAGAGGCGTTGAGCAGCAGCGAGACACGGGTTTCTACCGGCACATGACGCCAGTGGTCAAAGGCGCGTAGTGCAGCCTTCATGGCTGGCTCTACGTGTTCGGGACCGGCCTTTTGATGGACGCCGACGATCTGCGCGGGGCGGGCGGGGTTGATGGAGCGAATCTTCTCGCTTGTCTTGATGCGCTCGCCGCCGATGATGAGGTCGTACTCGCGGCCGAGATGGGCGGAGACGGTGTCGAGGGCGTCGCGCATGGCGCGGGCGATGTGGGGCTGCTTGAAGTCTTCAAAGGGCTCATTAGCAAAGGCGTCGTGGGGCGCGCGGGGGACGATAGAAGAGGCAAATCCGGGTTCAGTCATAACGGAACTAGTGTAGTTCAATCCGGGGAGCGTGGCGTACCTGCCGGCGACGCGCGGGCTTTCCGCGCTGATTGACTTCCCCACTGCGGGGTCCAATAATCGAGCCATGGAGATCTACGAGGAGATCGTGAAGCTGCAGCGCGAGGGCCGTCGCGGGGCGATGGCGACGATTGTGAACTCGCGCGGCTCGATTCCCTCGTTTCGGAGCGCCAAAATGCTGGTGCGAGACGATGGGTCGATTGCCGGAACCATCGGCGGGGGCTGCGTGGAGGCCGAGGTTTGGCAGGCGGCGCGCGAGGTGATTGAAAACGAGAAGTCGCGAACACTCAGCTTTGATTTGAATCAGGACCCGAAGTACGACACCGGGCTGGTCTGCGGCGGAACGCTGGAGATCTTTATTGAGCCCATTTTGCCCACGCCGCTCATCTATCTCTTCGGCGCCGGACACGTTTCGCTGGAGCTTTACAAGGCAGCGCGGAGCGCCGGCTTCGACGTGGCGGTGATCGACGATCGAGACACCTACGCGAACGTGGAGCGCTTCCCCGAGGCGCGGCAGGTAATTGCCGAGGACTTCGATCGCGCGATGGAATCGCTGAAGGTTGCCGAGACGGCTTATATCGTGATTGCTACGCGCGGGCACCGCGACGATATGCGCGTGCTGCGCTGGGCGGTGCAGACGCCGGCTCGCTACATAGGAATGATCGGGTCAAAACGGAAGGCCATTACGATCTATCGGGAGCTCATGAAGGAAGGCCTCAAGGCGGAGATGTTTGACCGGGTGCGCTCGCCGATCGGCCTGGACATTGGCGCGATAACTCCCGAGGAGATTGCGGTTTCGATTCTGGCCGAACTGGTGGCGGTGCGCCGCCGCGCCGAGCGCGAACTGCCGCATATGAGCTGGTTCCAGTCTGCCCGCCGCGCCGCCGAAACCGAACTCCGCGCCGGAGAAGAGCCGCCGGATACGCTCGATGCCTGCTGCAATCCGTCGAGCCAGACGCGCTGAACGCCATTGACCTTAGACGATGAGCCTGCCATGACAGATAAGCCCGTGCTTTGCGGAGTGATTCTGGCGGCGGGCGCGTCGGCGCGCATGGGCCGCGATAAGGCGCTGCTGCCCTGGCCGCCGGGGTCGGCGAGCGAGACTTTGCTGAAGGTCAACATTGACGCGCTGCGGCCCTTTTCGGCGGAGGTGCTGGTGGTTGCGGGCCACAATGCCGCAAGTCTTGCGCCAGTCGTCGAAGCTTGCGGTGCGCGGTTGGTTGTGAATCCCGATCCCGAGCGGGGCCAATTCAGCTCGATGCAAACCGGCCTGCGGGAGCTGGTCGCACGCGGATGGCAGGCGGCGATGATTACGCCAGTGGACAGCCCGCCGCTCAGCCACGCATCACTAGAGGAGCTTTGCCAGGCTTTTGTGCTAGCCCGGAAGCGCCAAATTTGGGCGGTGGCTCCGGAGCGCAATGGACGGCGGGGTCACCCGTTGATTGCGGGGCGCGAGTTGATCGACGCATTTCTTGCCGCGCCGGTGACGAGCAACGCGCGCGAAGTGAGGCACGCCAACGCGGAGAGGCTGGAATTCTTCGCTGTTGCCGATGTGGGGCTAGGCTGCGATCTAAACACGCCGGAGCAGTACGCCTCGGCGGCAGTGCAAAGCGGCCGCAGCTCGTAGCTAGAGTTTTGTCCCCAGCTTTTCGAGCAGAGCTTTGAGGGTGTCGAGGGCCAGATGGGTCGCATGCATGGAGGCGGGCGGCAGTCCTCCCACCGCGGTCAGCAGCTCGTTCCTGCTTATGGAGCTTGCCTCGGACGGGGTCCTGCCCGCGACCAGCTCGGTAAGGGCGGAGGCGCAGGCCACGGAAGCCACACAGCCCCTGGCGAGAAATTGAATCTGCTCGATCCGTCCGCCGGCGACCTTTGCCATGAGCTGGACTGTATCTCCGCAGGCGGGATTCTGGAGCTTGGCCACAGCATCGGCTCCGTCGAGCAGGCCGGCGTTGCGTGGGTGCTCGAAGTGGTCGAGGAGCTTGGGGGAGTGCATAAGAATCCACTGCCTCGCAGGCGGGATTTAGCCGATCTCGTGTTGCTCGCCGGCTTCGCGGGTCTGCTGCGCCTCGAAGATCTCCGCTACGAGGAAGAGGCCGGTAAGCAGCGCGCGCAGATGGGTTGAAGCATTCAGGTTGTCGATAAGCTGGGAACCGATGGAGGGCTGGGCGAGCACCAGCTCGACGGCGGCGGCGGAGTCCCGCGCATCGCGGGCGAGCACAGCAAAGAAGGCTTCATAAGGGGCGGCCGGCTGGAGGCTGGAGGAGCCGAGCGCAGCGGCGCAGGCCGGTTCCAGATTGCGAATCGCGTCCAGGGCGCGCGCCAGGTGATCGCGCAACAGGCGTCCCTGTGCGCTGGCCCTGTCGCTGGCGTGGCCCTGCGCGGCGTAGGACAGGGTGAACTCGTAACATTCTTCGATGGTTTCGCAGTGCTTCAGCAATTGGGCTGGCATAGCTAGCAGGATAACTCGCGTCTCGGTTGCCTCGCATGCCACTGGCGATACTTTGCGCGCTCTGCGTCTCGTTTGTTGTTGCACCAGCGAAAGGTACGGGCAATTTCGTCCGGAATTCTGAAACCTACCGTGTCGATGCCTCGTCGAATCAACAAGTATTTGCCGCGCGTTCCTCGCCGCCTCTTCCCCCCCAGGCAGCGCGGAGAGGTCAAATCTAACCTACTTTGCCGGTGGTTGCAGGCTGTTTTGAATGGGAAGCACCGTTTGAAAGGAAAGCACTGAATGAAGGATTTTCTCCTCCTCTTCGGCGGACTACTGCTTTTGCACCTGAGGCTTAAGGTGGCTGAAGCCGCCCCCTTGATCCAGGCTTCCCACTGCGGCGGGGCAGGCATCATAGTGCGTCAACCGAGCTTAGCGGAGGGTCGTGGACCGTTCAGCAATCTACGTGGCGCAAGCCAGCGGCACCGCCTGGACATTTCCAAAGCGCTGGGGAAGTTGGTGTTAGATAGGAGAGCCGTCAGCACAGGCACCCAGTTCGAGGTCGGGATCGATGCCGTTCTCCGTCCACGTCCAGTTGGCCCGCTCATGGCCTGCTGTGGATTTGCCGCTGTATGCGTCCGCCGGTCCTAGACAGGATAGAGAATGCCATGTCAAGCCTGAAAACTGAGATCGAGCGTCAAGCGCCCTTCACCAGCCGGGAAGAAGAGGTTTTCCTGAACCTGATTCGCAGCGCGGATTTCTGTCAGCGTTACTTTCGGCGCAGAACCCGGAGCTGGGGCATCACGGGCACGCAATACAACGTGCTGCGGATTCTGTGCAGCGCCGGATCGCGGGGACTGACCTGCGCTGAGATCGGGCGGCGAATGATCACCGTTGAGCCGGACGTAACCCGGCTGCTGAACCGCCTCAAGGCGCTCAAGCTTGTCCAGCAATCGCGCGACCGTAATGACCGCCGGGTGGTTTGGACGCACATTACCGCGGCGGGCCTTGAGCTTATTGAGGCCATGAATTCCGTTGTGCTCCGCGTGCCTCTTGACCTGTTTGGGCACATGACGGAAGAAGAGATCACCGAGTTCAACCGGCTCCTCGAATCGGCGCGCAGCCGCTCCGAGGAGCTTAGCCAGGGGGAGGCAGGACTGGCTTCGGAGACCGCTCCAAGTTAGGCTTGTGTTGCATTCGCTCAAAATGAAAAGCAGGGACGCAAGGCCCCTGCCGGGTTGCTCGGAACTACCGATACTATTCGCTGGGTGACTTCAGTGCCGCCAGTTCCTCTTCCGAGTCGGACTGGATGATCTTGTTGTGCAGGCAGTAGAGGGCAAGTTCGAGCCTGTCGCTCACTCCCAGCTTGTCATAGATTTTGCGCAGGTAGTTCTTGATGACCTGCTCGGTGGTTCCCAACTGGAAGGCGATTTCCTTGTTGCGCTTGCCCTGGGTGATGCAGGTAATGATGGCCATTTCCTTTGGCGACAACCGGGGCTGATTGCGGGGGCTCACCAGCGCAGCGGCCTGGGCGCGGTATGCTTCGATGACCCAGTTCACGCTCTGGTTGTCTATCCAGGTCTCTCCGGCCGCGATCCGGCGCACACAACGGACCAGCAGATCGGGCGAGATCGAGCGCGAGATGATGCCACGGACGCCCCGCCTATAGAGCTCGACCGTGTGGTTCATATCCGAGTCCACGGCCTGCACGATCAGCTTGATATCCGGAGCCATCTTGATGATCCCGGGGATTGCATTGGCAGTACCCGCGAGCAGCCCCCCCTCAAGAAGTACAACGTCGGTGGGGTAACGCTCGATTGCGGAACGAAGGTTGTCCAGGGTATCTGCCTGGGCCACAACACGGATGTCGTCCTCAAGGGCAAACACCTTGCGAATACCGACCCGGTAGATAGCCTGCGAGTCCGCGATAATGACGCGCACCGTGCCCGGCTTGACCGGCGCTTCGGCGGTTTCGACTTCAGGCGAGTTGTCCATTACGTCCATAGAGCGGGAACTTACGCGCAACACGGGTTACTGTTCGCGGAACTGATAGTCGTCGATGGTGACTGCCGCCAGGTACTCGTGCTGGCTTAAGGAGCAGCGTACCACACGCCCGCTGCAATGAACCAGTACATCTTGTGCAACGCCGAGCAGCGGGCCCAGCATGCGCAAAGCGAAATGAATCTTTGTACCGGGCTCCAATTGGCTGCCAAGGGCAAAGAGAACCCCGCTGGCGGAGATATTCCTGGTCACGGCAGGAACGTCTCCTTCGCCAGTATCGAGCACCACCGGAAGATTCAGCGGGAAACGCACCGCGCAGCGAACCTCCTGCTGGCCAGAATTCTCGACCTTTATATCTTCCTGCATGGCATGAGCAACTTGAGCGTTCATTCCCACTTCCTAGGACCCAAGTGCCACTTTACTCGATCCTGCCCAAAAGACAAACGGCACAAAAGTGTGAAGAATAGTAACTTACCCGCTGCTGCCCAGTATCGAGGGTATCTGAACGTGCTCCCCCGGGCCGTCAGATCGTGAGCTGTTCGCCGCCGGGTTCGCTGGACTTCCTCCCGTTGCATCAGAGAGCCAAGTCTGGCGGGAACTTGCGTTGAGTCGGCTATTGGGGTCGGGGATCAGAAATCAGGAAAGGTAACGTATCTTAGGTAACTATTCCGCAAACACGCAAAATTACGGTTTATTGGCCTTCGAACTGTATTACTTCAAAGCATATTCGCCATTTATACTCTTTTTTCGCTAAAGCCCAAGAAGATGATGCCGATAATAGTTACTTTTATTGTAAAATAGTGCCCACTTTTGGGTTACCCTACCACTACAAAAGTTTCAATTCCTTCACCAAAGGAGTATTTTCATGCGTTTCCGTTCGACCCTGTTCCTCCATGCCCTCGCCCTCGGTCTCGTCCTCACCCTGACTGCAAGCTTTGCATTTGCAAATTCGCCTTCAGTGGTAACCAGAGTGGTCAACGCCCACAGCCTGTCCGCAACTGATCCCATCGTTCCGTTCCCGCCTACCGGCATCGCGGCGGCTGACCCAATCGTTCCCTTCCCGCCTACCGGCATCGCGGCGACCGACCCAATCGTTCCCTTCCCGCCTACCGGCATCGCGGCGGCTGACCCAATCGTTCCCTTCCCGCCTACCGGCATCGCGGCGACCGATCCCATCGTTCCCTTCCCACCGACTGGCATCGCGGCGACCGATCCCATCGTTCCCTTCCCA